>Ga0208549_100367_pt1 | contig 20335 bp, 18 predicted proteins | sample BED_host_MetaG_FD_187135 | JGI IMG/M metagenome (GOLD analysis project Ga0208549, IMG submission 187135) | Hot spring microbial mat communities from Yellowstone National Park, Wyoming, USA - BED_host_MetaG (SPAdes) (version 2) | ecosystem: Environmental > Aquatic > Thermal springs > Hot (42-90C)... | reverse complement strand
GCTCCTCTATGGCCTTGGTGTTCTCCTCCGTCCTCTTGCCCAGTTCCGCCACCGCTGTCCTGAGCTCCTCTATGGCCTTGGTGTTCTCCTCCGTCCTCTTGCCCAGTTCCGAGATGGAAATGGTGTTCCCCTTAGTCGCTTCCACTAATCCATTGACAACTTCGATCATCTTCTCCAGCCTCCTATCCATCTCCGCCAACCTGGCGTCATAGGCCTTCTGCCTGATCCCGAGATCTTCCACCAGTAAGCGGAGCTCCTTGATCCCTTCGCGCAGCGATTTAGTCAACTCCCTCTCAAGCTCCTCCCTGACTATCTCCCTGATCCTCTCTTCACTCATTGATTTTGCCTATATGTCTCTGCCCACTAAAATCTTTACCTCATTTATGAAGAGGGGTAGTGGTAGAAAGCCAGCCCGCGGAGATCTCCCTTGGGTCTCCCTTGTCCATGGCTAAGCGGTAGATGAGGTCGGCTTCCGGAGCGTTGAGGACTAGGAAGGTCTTCCCTATCCTCCCCTGACGTCTCCCCGCCCCGGAAGGGTTCCCTCCCAGAGGGCTCATCTTTCCCCCCATTGGTTCGGGACTACACCCCTGGTGGGCAGTCGGGGGCGCCAGAACTCCCCCCAGTGGAGGGGACTTCCATCCGTGAAGTCCACTCCCTTAAGGGGAAAGGGAGGTGATGGTTGACCCTCCCGCAGTCCCATTTCCCTAGTCGAGCTGGGGAGGAGCGTCGTTATCATCAGCAAAAATCGTCTCGACGAAGGGGTATTTAAAATGAGGGGCTGTCCATCCCGCTGGAGGCTTTCCGCCCTTAACCCCCAGTTTCTGTAAATGATCTCCAGCTCGAAATTGTCTGACGAGCCTTTTCTTGAGGGAATTTAAGCTCCATATCCCTGTTAAGTATATGCATGAATATAATGTTTTAAAATATAATATTTAAAAGTATAAAATGTTAAGGGATAATAGAGGAGTGACCTGTAGACACTATACTGCGAGAAACCGCTTGAGGCCTTAGAGAGATGCTTCCAAAGGAAGCTGATGATGTAAAACTAGTTATAGAGATCTTCTAGCAGGATTTATATTAAAAATGAAGTTATTTCTAATTTACTTTAATTTATTTTAATCTAATATAATGAGATAAGATATGATTTTCTAATTAACAGATTATCTCAAAGTTTGCAGTTACCTCTTGGTCTCAATACCCGGAGCCCTACCAATCACTAGTTTGCTAAGGAGGTCATCCGGAGTGAGCTATAAACTCGAGTCTCAAGGACTCGACCAGAGAAAATGATACAAGTCTCATCCTTCACGGTAGACCCGAAATCAGTCTTCTAAAACATTTCATCCAGCGATTTTACAAGCCGGAGCAGAGAGTGAGTACGGAAAGGTTTATGGCGAGGGAGGGCTCGTATTACCCATGGGTGGAGTCACGAGGATAGTACGATTGATCCATCGCCGAGAACTGTGGCTAGAGGGAAGTGAATAGTTCTCCACTTCAAGGGCGGGAGGAGGAAGTGGCTGAGACCTTGGTCTCAGCCTCCCTCTGGGGAGGGTCGGGGGAGGGGATCGCGGGGCCGTGGAGTCTCCTCCCAGACGGTGAGACGTGGAGAGGGAGGGGAAAGTCATGGTGGAGGAGTTGTTAGGGAAGGTAAGGGAGGTGACCCTGAGGGAACTGCAGGGGGTAGAGATCTACGTTTCCCTGGACTGGGGGCGTGAGTTGCTACGGCAAGTGGATGGCCTTAGGAGCGGGAGGGACGGCGCTCCTGGAATACTCCACTCAGTTTAACCCATTCTTCCACCTTTTCCTGTTATCCTCTGCAACCTTGATCAGTTCCTCAGGTCCGAGACTCTCTTCCGATTTGGAGAGCTCCCCTAGTCCCTACCAACCTGGCCCTAGGACTTCCCAAGGACGGACTTCAGGACCTTCAGGTTCGACTCCAGGGAGTAGAAGTCCGACGAGATGAGCCTCTTGGCCCTGCTCACGTCTAGGGAGGAATCGAGGGGCCTCTTGGCCCTCCAACCCTCGATCCACTCCACCTCCTTAATTAGCCCCTTGTCCAACCCGAACTCCTCAGCGATCCTCCTCGCTAACTCATACCTGGAGATCCTCTCCCCAGCCACGTGGATCAGTCCAGTCCTGTAGCTGGAAGCGAGTTCCCAGATCGCCTCGGCCAACCTCTCAGCGGAAACTGGGGAGTAGAAGCCCTTGAACGCCCTAACCTCTCTCCCCTCCTTCAGGGACCTATAGACGAGAGCGGGGAAACCACTCCAGCCGAAGACTCCCGAGGTCCTGATCACCAGAGAGTCATCGTATGACGATGCGTAGATCTCCCCAGTCAACTTGGTGAGTCCGTAGTAGTTCACTGGGTTGGGCAGATCAGTCTCAGCGTAATTCCCCTTGGAACCGTCGAAGACGTAGTCCGTGGACACGTGGATAACGTGGGCCTCAACCACCCTGGCTGCCCTGATCAAGTGCCTAACCGCCTCCCCGTTGACCTTCCACGCCTCCTCCCTCCTCACCTCGCAGGCGTCTACGTCGGTGAATGCAGCTGTATTGATCACCAAGGAGGGCCTGGTCTTCAGGATCAGGTCCTCCAGCGAGACGAAGTCCGCCAGGTCCAGTTTAACGCCTCCTGGAACCTCCTTGGTCCTGTAGGTCACTAAGGCGTCGGGGAATTTCCTTTTGAGCTCAGTCCCCAGTTGCCCGCTCCCTCCGATCAGAAGAAACTTCACGGGTTCCCCATACTCTCAGTTCATTAAAAGTCATGCGGTGCTAATTTAAGGAGGCACTGCAGGATCTACCCATGCCTGCCTTCACCTTGAAGCAGGGGGACAAGGTCCTCTTCATAGGGGACAGCATAACCGATGCAAGCAGGAGGGATCAGCCTCCCCTGGGGAACGGCTACGTCTCCATTTTCAAGGACTTGGCGGATTCCCTCCGCCCTGAACTGAAACTCAACGTGATCAATAAGGGGATAAGCGGTAACACCGCTCTGGACCTGAGGGAGAGGTGGGAAGACGACGTGATCGCATTGAACCCAAACGTGATCTCGGTGATGATAGGCATAAACGACGTCCACAGGTACCTGTCAGGTGACGTTAGGCTCTCCGTGGATCACTACGCAGAGGCCTACAGGGACGTCCTGGAGATCACGTCCAAGAGGCTCAACGCCGAGATCGTCCTCCTCTCCCCTTTCTACATAAGTAAGGCCAAGGAAATGGACACCTTCAGGAAGAAGGTGCTCGAGACCCTCCCGGACTACATAAGGGTGGTTGAGGGACTGAGCAAGGAGTTCTCCACGGCCTATTTGGACCTACACCGTGAGTTCAAAATGAGGTTGGAGTACTTGGACCCTGAGACTTTCGCCCCGGAACCTGTTCACCCCAACAGGAGGGGGCACACGCTGATCGCCCTAAAGCTCTCCCAGCTCCTGTTGGTATAGAGTCCCTAAAGGTGAGAGCGGGCCGGGGCGAATAATTTATGGGAAGGATTGAAAGGCCCCTCAGGACCCCCCGGGAGATCGGCGGAGGATCGAGGGTAAAACCCAAATACATCCGGGATATATAGTGCAAGTATCCTAATGAAAACGGTGCACTCGGCTCTGGTCGTGGATTCCAATGATGCAGCCCTGTCAGTTGAAAGGCAGTTGAGCATTGCCTTGGCTAAGGCTCTCTCCAGGAAGGCGCGGATTGCGTCCGCTACTCTCGTGGGCTGGCCCTTCCTCCTCGTTAGGGTGGAGGAGAACGGAGGTTACATGGTCTTCGATGAGACTGGAATGCTGGAAGCTGAGGTGATCAGGAAGGTCTTCGACAACCACGCACCTTACATCGAGAAGCTCTCTTACCTCTCCTCTGCAGAGGACTTCCTCGCCTCGATCTCCTCTCACCCGTGGCAAGAGGAGAGGGGGGAGGAGAGGATAAGGTTGAGGGGGGTAGTGGAGAGAGATATAATGAGGGTTCTGAACTCCCCCTCTGTTCCCCTGACATCCACCCTCTTGCCCAGGAGGATAACTGGGGAAAGGGCCATGGCTGAACTGGAGGAGTGGAGGAGAGTCCAGGCGGTGATCAAGTCGGACCTGGAGAGGCTCTCGGAGCACCTGAGCAGCTTCTCAGCGGTCTCGGAGGCCTTCATCGGGAAGGTAGCTGAGGAGAGGAGGAGGACGGAGGCAGCGTTCAACGCCGATATAGCCACGGAGAGGTCCAACCTAGAGGATCTCTTGAAGCAGAGGAAGCCGAAGGTGTATGAGGAGGTGAAGAGGCTAGTGGAGGAGAGGACTCCCAGGCTGGCTGAGATCTACGGGATCTTGGTCAAGGCGCAGCTGGACGCTGAGGGGGGAATCCTGCCCCAGAATCAGTTGTCCTCCCTCGTTGCGAGTAAGGACAGGGTACTCAGGGAACTGGAGGAGTCCATAAACAGCGCCATTGAGCCCTTCAAGGCGGAGGTCAGGGAGTTCAGGGAGAGAATAGAGGGGTTGGAGGCTAAGAAGAGGGAGGAACTGGGGAAGCTGGACGAGAAGCTCAAGAGCCTAAGGGAGGCAGTGAACGGCGTTAAGGAGGTCCTCGGACAGATCAGGAGATCTAAGGAGGAAGAGTTAACCAGGCTTTCCTCCCTCCCCAGGCGATCGATCTTCACGGAGGAGCAGTTGGAGGTGGTGGTACCATTCCTCTCGGTGAGCTATGAGGACGGGAACTCCCAGGTCTTCTCGCCCATGAAGTACAACGGGAGGAACAGGTCCTTCCTGGGCTTTGGGTCCAAGGTGGACTCCATTGCCTCTCCCCTAGAGGAGTTCCTCAGGGATCTAGAGGGGAAACTGATTTCCACGAAATTGCCTGACAACGTGAAGCCCATGAGGGAGGAACTGGAGAAGGGAGTGGAGTGGGTGGAGACAGAGGGGTGGAGGGTGAGGAAGCTCTTGGAGGAGTATTACCTGTGAGATGGACCGAGGAGGAGCAAGAGGCGACAGGGTGAAGAGGTCTTCACGGAGGTGTGAGGGCCAGTCCCCTCGAAGCCGCCCCTTGCCCCTAACTAATTTCCGGGGAGTGGTATAAAAATTCAGCGTGCCATCGTCAGCGGTTTCGCTAGAGCCGTGAACCTCCCATTGACGTATCAGCGTTGTGACAGGGGGTGAGATTCGGAACTCAGCATATTACCTGTGTAGCACTGTGGAGTCCTTAGAACAGTGCAGTGTGGGGGAGGGCACACCATTGGGGCTCACGTCCTGGCAGGGAGCCCATGCGGACGACGTGGGGAGCCGGGGGAATGAGGAGGAGGGGTGAATGTAGTCTTGAAACCCTGAAGGTCCAACCCTAACTCCGTCATCCTTCCCACTCCAGGGCGATCACCCTGGCCATTGCACCACTCCCTCCCCTGAGCTTCAGGGGGAGGGCTACTAGCAGATATTCCCTCTCTGGATTGAGCGTTGAGGTACAGCACAAGTCCTCCACCACTACTACCCCGGTCGAGAGAAGCTTCGTGTGCACTGGGAAGCCGCGGCTGTGGTAAGGGTCCACGCTGGGGAAATCCACGCCAAGGAGCTTCACTCCCTCCCTCACCAGGAGTTCCCCTGCCTCGGGTGTCAACCCCGGGAAACCTGTGGGGTCCTGCCTGGTTGAATCGTTCCAACCCGTGGAGATCAGGACTCCCTTCCCCCTCAGCCCGGGAGAGGAAGTGGACCTCAACTCCTCCACCCCTATCGGTCCCTCAATCCTTTCAGGCCTCAAGACCCTAACCTGGATCACCAGCCGATCCAGTGGGATCTGGTCTACGGTGCATCCCTCCTCCAGGAAGTGGTAGGGGGAGTCCACGTGTGTCCCTGAGTGAGAGGAGAGGCAGAGGAACTCAGTGTTATATCCCTCCCTGTCCAGACTGGCCTGCTTCGAGATCTCCACGGGCCTATCCCCTGGCCAGACCCTGGTCTCGTGGCTTAGGGTCAAGGTCAGATCCCAGATCCTCAAGGTGTGGAACACTGGATTAACGGATAATTAGGGTTTCCGTCTTCGGTCCCATTGGAATCGGATCACCAAGTCCTGATCGAGACTGGGGCCCTAACCCTTTCTGGGAGTACACGGCCTGTTACTCCTGCCCTGCTTCCTCAGGGGCGAGCTGCCCTAACTCGGTTAGTGTCAACCACCTACCGTCCCCCTCACGGAAATAGGCGTCCGCCCAACGTAGGGTATTATACACTTCACATGCTAACCTCAACTACCTCAACGCCCTCAACGTTCGCCCGCGTAAGCGCGGAAGCTGAACCCAACGGTGAGCATTGATGCATGTTTACAGTAGTGTCATTTAAATTTGGGAGACATCCCCACGGAAGGGGTCTCCCGCCCCCAACCCCCGAGAAGATAAAGGTGAGGAGGTTTGGGAAGAGTAGGAGTGGTAACAGGAAGATAACTAGGTTTGCTGAGAAACAACTTCTCATTCACGGTGTTATTAAAGCACTTAGGTTGGGTTTTAACGTAGTCTTGGTTAACCTAAGGGTGCCGCGAGCTCGGAGGAGTATGAGAAGGTTATGAAAGAGAAAGGCATTGGTAAACATACTGGATCAGCTTGCCTAATTGCATTAAGAGATTAGAAATGAAGAATAACATTAAATGATATAAACTTCGCAGCTTATCACAGACCGTTATCAACAGTGAGTGAGAGTCGACAAACTCGGACGAGGAAATCCAGAGGGTTCGAACATATTTCACTTAACTTTACTAATGTCCGAAGAGTAAAGTATTTCCTAAGGTAGTGAAGATCCGATGCATTGAAGTAGTGAGCTTCGTTTTTAGGTGAAGTAAAGTGGAGTAATCCTTATTTAATAAAAATGATTAATCTCCACTATGACAAATATGGAGTTAAGTATAACGTCTAGCTTCAAGGTAGGGGAAAGGGCTAGTTTCGTGGAGGCCTCCATGAGTAAGGAGGGGAGCTTGATCTCCACTCTCCGCGCCCTGAACCTCGACCTGGGCAACTTAAGGGTAGGAGTCTCAGCTTCCACGGACCCGGAGGGTAGGCTAAGACGATTCATATTGACTGTAATCCAGCCTCAAGATCAGGAGAACGTCGTGGCCTCTTACATTCTGGACTTAACCTCCAGGAAGTTGACGATCGCCGAGGGGAGGGCGAGGAGGCTTGAGGTGAAGGAGGAGGACAGAGCCAAGGTGATATCCCAACTCCCCGATCTCCTCAGCTCTATGAGACAGGGTCCTCTCATGCACTTCAGGAGTAGGGTGATCAACCTTGACACCGGCGCAGAGGAGGCTACTTGAGCTCTGCAGCTCGCCCAGGACCTTCTCGGAGCTCAAGAGGCTGACCAAACTCTCCGATTCGGGCCTCTCCAAGGCCCTCAAGGAGATGCGGGAGCTGGGTTACCTTCAAAAGACGCAGGAGGGTTACCTCACCACCCCTGAGGGGATGGAGGCCTTGGGTCACAGGAAGATCAGGGCCCACGGCGTGATCGTGGTATACAGCGGCATAAGCGAGGAGCAGGCCAGGAGAGTGTGTGAGATCCTAAGAGGTTCCCCCAAATTCTGGCTCTCCGCCCGCAGTGAAGACTTGGGGGACTACGATGTGAGGGTGGGGTTAGTCTTGACGTTCCCTGAGCTCCTCCTGGATGAGGTCAGGGGGAGTTCGAAGGAAAGGGGGGTCGAATGATCGCCTCCCCCTCCATTCCCAACTACACCACACCCCTTTACCTAGCTGTGCTCGCCTTAGTCCTCACCCTGAACTCCTATAGGAGCCTCTCGGGGACTAGGTACAGGGGGTGGAGGGTATTCCTCAGGCCTGGGATTTACCTCCTCCTGGCCCTGATCCTCTTGGCCTTGGACCCTAAGGCCTGGATCCTGTCGACCCTCGCCGGAATCGCTGGGGTGGTAACGGGGACGAAATTGGGATCGTCTGTGAACTTCTATTACAACGGCGTTCAACTCTACTATAGGAGATCGCCCACAGTCTACCTGATCTGGCTGGCCGTCTTCCTCCTGAGGGTCTTCCTCTCCACCTGGATCAACCTGGGGACACAGGGACTCCAACTACTGGACGCTCTCCTCCTCTTCTCCAGCGGTCTCCTACTTGGAGAGTCCTACCACATCCTGTTCAAGGCCAGGGAGTTCAAGGCCAGGAATTCAGGACCTTGAGTGTTTACTAAAGTTGGGGGTTAAGAGCGGAAAGCTTCAAGGGGATGCACAGCCCCCATTCAGTTTTTCAGTGAAGCTAACGACGCCCCCCTCCCCAGCCCATGGGAAGTGGGACTGTGGGAGGGAAACCAGGACCCTTCCTACTTTCACTGGATCCAGGGGCATTGAACGATTGTCCCCTTTCGGGTGGTCCTCTGACCCGCTGCCCACCTGGTGTAACCCCTCACGGTGGGAACGGTGAACGGAACCCTTCAGGGCGGGGAAGGAGGTCAGCATAGAGTAACGAAAACCTTCCATCAATGTTCCACTATTTTTATATTCTCATAGGCAATGAATTGGGACATGGCTAAGATTATCACCGTGGAAGCAAAGGGCCATTTCACTAGGGGCTCCGCGCTCTCAGTTTTCCTCGACCCCCACAGGTTCGCTGGAGTGAGCGGGCATATCTCGATACTGAAGGTCCTCGACAGGAAGGACGGCCTCTACAAGGACCTTGACTCGGTAGAGGACGGGGAGAGAAAGTACTCAGTAGCATACACGTTCGGGGATCCCGAGAACAAAATGAGCCTATCCCTGGGTTACATGAGCGGGCCCAACCTCTCAGCATCGGGGGTGAGCTACGATGGGGAATCGGAGAGCTTCAAGTGGTCCCTCTCAGCGCAGGCGGAAGAGGCGAGGGTGATCATCGAGGTGTCCGCAGAGTACCGGGAGTCCCGGAACCCACTCAGGGCTCAGCGGCAAGAGCTGTTGGAGCATGTGGCTAGATCCCACTTGGTCCCCTATCTGTCCAAACTCCCTCCTCAACTGGACTATGCGGGGACCAGCCTTACTCCCCTTTTCTCTTACAGGGGTGAAGTTGGGGAGCTGATCTCCAAGCTCAGGGATCTAGTAATGGAGATCGGAACGGGTGTAATAAGTGTTAAGGGGAAGGGGTTTCACTTCGTGGCAAGTATGATCAACAACCAGATCACCTACATGAAGTTCACAGAGGGGAGCGATGTCACCGTGGGAGCCGAGGCGCTCTCCAAACTCTTCTGGGTGAAGGGGAGGGCGGAGATCTCTGCCTTTCACGTGCAGATCGAGGAGGTAATGATCAACGCCCTATTCAGAACTCAGCTGGCGAAGTGAAGGGTAAAGGTCAACTTCACGAAACTATTTAAGGGGTCCCGAGCTGCGCTGAGTGGGAGTACTTTGTGGGGTAGGCGAGGAGCTACGGCTGGAACTGGGAAGGAGCCTGATGAGGCCAGGAGGGCTTTAGGGGTGGAGGACAGGAGGATAAACCCATTCCTCCTCTATAACCCCTTGAGGAAGTTCCTGGAGAATCCCAATTTCCTGGTCAAGAAGTTCCTCAGACCTGGAATGAACGTGGCGGACGTGGGGTGTGGGCCAGGGTTCTACACCATACCCATGGCCAGAGCAGTGGGGGAGGAGGGGAAAGTCTACGCGGTGGACTTCGACCCAAAGGCCCTGGACTACCTGAGGAGAAGGGTGGAGAGGGAAGGGATCAGGAACGTCCTGACCTTCGTGGGTTCTGCAGCCGACTTGAACTTCCTACCCTCTGACTACTTCGACTTCGTCCTCTCCAAGGACGTTCTGTGCTGCGTGACCAAACACAGGGAAGCCGCTGAGGAGATGCTGAGGATCCTGAAGCCTGGCGGTAGGGCTTACGTTTCGGTCATGAGAGGGCCTAAGTCCGACCCCAGGACTGTGAAGCCCGGGGAACTCCTAAACCTCTTCCCGAAGGACAGTGTGGTTGAGAGAGGAGGAGGGCCTCTCCACTCCTGGTTTATCATAAGGAAGTGACCCATACAGGTCTACAGGTCCTGAAAAACTGCTCGCTGCAGGCTGCGAATTGAAATGAGTCTCAAACTTACTGAGTTAGGACCGAATTCTTTTTAGTGCGAACGGGAATACTTTACATTAGTTTACAGTTTTAGGGAGCGAAGTGATTTCCCGCTCGTTATGGTCCCTGTCCAAATGGGTTGGAATGAGGAGCGGAGATACGAGCCCTGCGCCCTTGGCAGTTTCCATGACTCACCCACCGTCAGGTTGATAGCTGGGGGTTGAGTCCCCGCTCTCCATAATGAATGTCACAAAACGATTGAAGTGAAAGCGTAGGGGTGAACAGACAACCTCAGCCCTACTCCTCCTGGCTGAAAAGGCGAAAACTGGCGAGCCTCGAACGGGAGAAGGTCCATACAGGGATCAGCGGATCGTGAGAGTGCTGAGCCGTGATCTACCCGAAGCGGCCGATCGCCGGCTGTGGTTAACAGTTTCGCTTAGGTGGGGTTAGTGCTGCTAGGGGGGCAGAGGAGGGCGAAAGGGAACCTGACTCAGTGAAGTCCGAGGGCTAGGGGTCGAATTCATGAGACTTCAATGAGGCCCAAACCCCTTAGATAATGGACCCGGTGAGGACTGCAAATTCACTGAAAGCGTAAAGACGACCTCAGTCCAGCCCCATCACATCTGACTTACTGACCTCCTTCCCCGCCCTGAAGGGTTCCGTTCACCGTTCCCACCGTGAGGGGTTACACCAGGTGGGCAGCGGGTCAGAGGACCACCCGAAAGGGGACAATCGTTCAATGCCCCTGGATCCAGTGAAAGTAGGAAGGGTCCTGGTTTCCCTCCCACAGTCCCACTTCCCATGGGCTGGGGAGGGGGCATCACTGCGTCAACGTCAATAAATCAAGAAGAGGTATTTGAATGGGGGCTGTGCATCCCCTTGAAGCTTTCTGCCCCCTTAACCCCAATCATTGTAATCCTTAATTATTAATTATTCGACTGCTCATTTCTGAGGAAAGACAGAAGACCCTGACTTACACATCTTTATATTTTAAAGCCGTTGTCAGGTTTATGAAAAACATAGTCGAGATAGCAATGGAGGCTGGAAACTTCAAAACATTAGTAACAGCGGTGAAAGCAGCTGGTCTTGTGGAGGTCTTGAGTGGGCCTGGACCTTTCACGGTCTTCGCCCCTACCGATGAGGCCTTCTCGAAGCTACCTAAGGGCACTGTGGAGGCTTTACTTAAGGACATTCCCAAGCTAAAGGCGATCCTAACTTATCATGTGGTTCAAGGTAAGTATATGTCCTCCCAGGTCATGGAATTGCTGAAGCAAAACAAGGAGGTTAAGGTGAATACTGTTCAAGGGGCTCCAATAACTCTGTCCCTGAAGGGGACAATGAGGAAGACCCTCCACGTGAATGACGCACAGGTGATAAAGGCTGATATAGAGGCCTCCAATGGAGTGATCCACGTAATAGACAAGGTAATACTACCGCCTTAAATATAAGATTTTTATTATTTTAACTATTCTTATTCTGTAAGTTATAATATTATAACGTGTAGTATATTCAGGGCCGTTCTAGAATTCAATCAGCTTCTCTCGTTAAACTGCAGATTACTCGAATGTTGACTTCCCCACCCTGGAAGGGTTCCTGGGCTCACGATTCTCACCATGAGGGGTTACACCTAGTGGGCGGCGGATCAGAGGCCCACTTCCATCCCAATGATTCTAGATCCCATGAGAGAGTGAGGGATCAGTCATGTGAAGGGAGATTGAATTATACTGGTCGCCCCTCTCCCAGCCCATTTCCCATGGAGATGGGGAAGTGCGTCATTAACACCACTGAAAAACAGCAAAATGGGAGGCTATCCATCCCCACCTCACGATGAAGGACTTCTACCTTCCAACTGCCGGGAATACAAATCAAGCCTGAATTGGTGACTCGCACACAATTACATGTTGAGCCGAAGCTCAGTCAATGACCTTTCGCTCACCTCGATCATTGTGGGTAAGGCCTCGTTGTCTAAGGAGAACATGGAGTCCTCAAGTCCTGAGTCCCTCCTCCACCCAGGAGACTACTTCCTCCAATTCTGGGACTTCCACTTCCTCCGCTTGGGCGATCCTATATCTGAACAGCTGATCGTAGAATGGTACTACCTTATATCTGGGACACCCTAGCTCCTCAGAGGCCTCTTTAGCCTCCCTATGGGCTAACTCCAACTCATCGGGAAGGGGAGGGACCATGTTGATCACCAAACCCAGGACCTTGACCTTGAGTGCCCTCATGATCTCCTTAACGTATTGGACCTCCATCCTGAGGTCATTGGGTTCCGCGTCAGAGACTGCCAGGATCTGGAACTGCCAGTCCGGGTGGGTCTCGGAGAATAGTCTGACGCCGTCCAAGAAGAGTTCGTCCTCGTAGCTTATGGCGGGGTTGTAGTCCACGATCGTCACGTCCCCGGAGATCGAGGCTATGATTTCCCTCCTCTTTGGGTTTCCCTTGGCCTCCCTGAAGTACTGTCTCTCCTTGCTGGGGTTGCCGAAGAATTTCAGGACGGTTAGGTTCCCTAATTTGAGCAGGTACTCCTCCTCTCCCCTCCCCTCAACCAACGCCCTGTATAGACCCAGTCCGTTCAGGTTGAAGTGCCTGGAGCCAGTGCCGTTCACGTCCTTGTCCATGAAGGTCACCCGGTACTTCCTGGCCAACCTCTTCGCAAGGTAGACCGCCACAGTGGTCTTCCCGACCCCTCCCTTGTAACCCATGACGTTGATCCTGAGCTTCACGTCTCTATCCTTGTGTCAGTGCGAGTTAAAACGTTTAGTTCCAAAGGAGGTACCATGAAGAGGGACAGGAGATGGGAATTGGATCCTACCGGACGATCGTTGAGGGCTTTCGGCGTGTCTCCCCGCCCTTCAACTCCCCGGTTTCACCCTTGGAAGTAGAGGGATCAGGGGCTAACGTTTTTAAGTCCTCTATGGTCCTTGCATCCATGAGATCCGATTATGCGTTGAGCGGAGGAGTGAGCTCCAGGTTGCAGGCCACAGAGATAACCTTAGCTCGACCCGTTAAGCAAAGGAACCGCGGAATGGGGGGAGATCGGATTAGCACTACATCGAGGAGGGATCGAGAGACGAGGCACCAGATCCTGATCGATCAGGATCAGGTCCCTCTTCCATGAGGGCACTACCAGGGAATGGGTATGAGGGTCGTCATACTGGGCGGAGGCTTCGCGGGGGTAGCAGCGAAGGTCTATTACCCAAAGGCAATTCTCATAGACAGGTGGGATTACTTCCTGATGACCCCAAAGTTGAGTGATTTCATAGCCAGGGGGGATCGGGCTGCCTTCCCTAGGAGACCCGACCTAAGGGCTAGCGTTCTCAACGTGGATTTCAGGGGGAAGAGGGTGATCACGGACAAGGGCGAAGTGAGTTATGATAGACTCGTGATAGCCCTGGGATACAGGCAGGACCTCTCCAGGATTAAGGGTGCGGAGGAACATGTAATGAAGCTCGAGAGCCTAGAGGATGCCATGAAAGTCAGGGAGGAAGTGGGGAGGGCCAGGAGGATGATCGTGATCGGAGGAGGGGACTTGGGGGTGGAGGTGGTGGGGAGCACCGTGGAGCTCCTGAGTAGGGTGAGGGGGAAGGAGAGGATAACACTCATAAACAGAGGACCGCGGGTCCTCCCCCATATGCCCCCTGAGATCTCCTTGATGGCTGAAGACGCCCTGAGGAAACTGGGGGTGGAGATCGTGGACAACGCTGAAGTCGAGGAGATCAGGGGGAAAGTGGTTGAGACCAACAGGGGGGAGTTCGCAGGGGACCACATATTCTTCGCCGGAGGGATCGGGGGACCACCGATCCTAAAGTCCATGGGTCTCACCACCAAGGACTCCAAGATGGTGGTCAACGAAGACCTGAGCTCGGTGGACCACAGTGATGTGTATGGGGCAGGGGCCTGCACCTCCCTGAGTTTCCCATCCAACGCTCAGGTGTCCATGCAGTCAGGCGTGCACGCAGTGAGGAACACGATCACCGGGAACGGAGAGAAGTTCAGGCCCAAGTCCTTAGCGGACGTAGTGGAGGTGAGCGGGCAATTCATGGGCGTCTTCATGGGATCCCCAGTGACAGGGGGCGCAGCTTCCCTCCTGAAGGCAGTGGCCCTCACCAACGTGTTCTATAAAGTGAAGACTGTGAACTTCCTCTCCGAACCCCTTTAGGGCTTTCGAGCTTGATCAGGAAGAACGATTTCTCCTTTATCTTCCTGGGGGGTTGGGGGCGAAAACTCCTTCGGTCAGAGAAGGGATACCCCTAAGGTTTTTAGTTAGCTCCCAAACAATCCCTCGATGCCCACCAAGGGGTTCCGTTTTAGGGCATACGCGGAAGGACGTTGAGGACGTTGAAGCGCGTTGAGGTTGTTATGCGAGGCCTATAACACCCTTAGGTGGGCCAACCATATTTCTACCAATGGGACAGGAGTGGGTTGACGCTGACGAGCTGAGGCAGTTAGTCCTCGACCTCTGGAAATAGGATAAGCGTCCACGGCCAGTTTGCGCGTGGGTAGCTGAACGCTTCTTTCAAGCCAGGAAACTCTTCCTGGACATTAGCATGTGGAAACCATGACGGAACTCTTAGGGCGTGAGGAAGTCAGGAGCCAAGAGTCAGTAAACTGTCCACCCGCTGTCCACGACCAAGACCTCCCCGTTAATGTAGGATGAGTCGTCTGAGACCAGGAAGAGGGCGACCTTGGCTATCTGCTCAGGATCTGCTGGGGGAGGCGCGGTGGCACTGGCCCTCTTCAGCACCTCTACTCCCTCTTGACTCATCCTGGATCCAGACATTATATTTGTCTTCACTCCCCCAGGAGCTATGGCGTTACACCTTATGCCCCTAGTGCCATACTGGGCTGCTATACTCCTGGTGAGGCCTATTAGGGCGTGCTTGGAGACGGTGTAAGCCGTGCCAGCCTTTCCGCCGAAGAGGCCTGCAATGGAAGCGGTGTTCAGGATGACTCCCCTCCCCTGCTTCAGCATGTGTGGGATCGCCCTCCTGGTGGTCCAGAAAGGAGAGTAGAGGTTAACCCTCATGACCCTCTCGAAGAGCTCGTCTGTGGTCTCCACCGCTGTGTAGAGACCATCCATTATCCCAGCGTTGTTACAGAGCACATCGATCCTCCCGAACACCCCGATCGTTTCGTCCACCACTTTCTCCGCATTCTCCCTGATCGAGATGTCCAACGTGAGCCCCAGGGCTTCTCCCCCAGCGTCCCTGATCTCCTGGGTCACTCCCTTCACCCTGTCATCAACCACGTCCACCACTGTGACTTTCGCCCCTTCCCTGGAGAAGAGGGAGGCCATCGACCTCCCTATGCCTGATCCCCCTCCTGTTACCACGGTCACCTTCCCTTCCAACTTACCCTGCATGGGGATCTATTCACCAGCCCAGGAAAAAAGCTTGAGTGCCCTAACCCAGTTCCAGTCCTCCGAAGTGGAAGCGTTTACCCGTGGCGTGACTTTCCCACTTTCACTGAATTTAATTCCGCCGCGGGCACCTGAGGGATCACACAGGGTCACCCTCAACCCCTTTGGATCAGTCGAGGGGAACACCGCGACCCTCCTATCCACTTCATCACCCAAGCCTCGTGGGCAGTGCCCGTCATCGGTTGACAGATCACCTTGGGAAATTATAGTGATGACGCGAACACAACTCACGGAGGTAACCCAGAAGTAATCGACAGCATTTGAAAGTTACGTAAGAAGTATTACAATCTTCGGCCCAGGAGAGACCTAGAGATCTGCACACCAGCGATCGAGCCTGGCTCGGAGGAGTGACCCCCGATCAGGCCTTGAGGGACTTCAAGACATCCGACTTGGAGAAGTGACAGGCTGAAAGGTGTCCAGGAGCTACCGTCGTGAGATCTGGGTCCACTTCGGCGCAGATCTGCTGTGCCAGGGGACACCTGGTGTGGAACTTACAGCCCTTGATGTAGAACCTGGGATCCGGAGGCTCCCCAGGGATGCTCTTGACCCCCTCCACACTCCCCGTGAGTGAGGGTAGGGCCTTGAGCAGGAGTATGGTATAGGGGTTGTATGGATCAGACATGACCCTCTCGGTCTGTGCGATCTCCATTACCCTACCGAAGTAGAGTATCATGGTCCTGTCTGCGAATCCCCTAACTAGGGAGATGTCGTGGGTTATGAAGAGGACCGATATCCCCTTACTCCTCTGTAAGCCCTTAACCAGATCCAGGATCAACCTCTGGTTCAGCGCGTCCAAGGCCGATGTGGGTTCGTCCAGGATCACCAAACTGGGCTCTAGCACCAATGCCAATCCGATCAGCACCCTCTGCTTCATCCCCCCTGAGAGTTCATGGGGGTAGAGGCTCGCGACCCTGTCCGGATCTAGGCCCACCTCCTCCAGTCTCGACCTGGTGATCTCCCTGATCTTCCCCTGATCCGTGACCCCGTGGTACCTGAGCACGTCCTGGAAGTGCTCCGCTATCCTCATGGTCGGGTTCAAGGCGTTCTGGCTAGCCTGGGGCACAATGGACACCCTCTCCCACCTATACCTCCTGAGCTTCTCCTGGTCTGTCTTCAATATGTCCTCCCCCTGCAGGAGGATCTCGCCTCCCTCAACCTTCCCAGGGGGCTTGATCATGCCCATGATCGCCTTGGCCAGAGTGCTCTTCCCAGATCCGCTCTCCCCCACCACAGCCAAGATCTCGTTGCTCTCCACGACGAGGTTGACCCTGTTCAAGGCCTTCACTGAGGCCTTACCCGAGGAGTAGCTGACTGTTAAGTTCCTGACCTCTAAGAGCGGGTCCATGTATTAATTGAAGAGTGAGAGTATTAAAACCCCTCGTCCTCCAGGCCCTCACTGGATCCTCAAGTCCAGGGTCCCAGCCAGGTGACAGGCAGCCCTATGTGAGTGACTCACGACCCTGAGCCGAGGTTCCTCAACCCAACACCTCTCCACTGCATAGGGGCAGCGGGGTGCGAACCTGCACCAAGATGGACCAGGCCTTCTACCCCTATTGTCCTCGGCCGCTGGAGTCGGCCTTAAACCGGCTGAAACCCTGAGGAGGGTCGCGGTGTAAGGGTGGAGGGGAGAGCGGATTATGTCCCTCCCCTCGCCCTCCTCCACTACACTCCCCGCATACATTACTACAACTCTTCCCCCTCCCCCCTTCTCCAGGAAGTACCTGGCCAGGGCCAGATCGTGGGTGGTGAAGACGTAAGAGGTACCCAACCTCCCCCTGAGCTCCAGTAGGAGGTCCAAGATCCCTATCCTGAGGGAGACGTCTATCATGGTCACAGGCTCGTCCAACACTATGAGCTCGGGCTCCACTGAAACGGCCCTGGCTATGTTGACCCTCTGCTTCTGTCCCCCTGAGAGTTGGTGAGGGTACTTGTTGAGGTACTCCGAGCCAGGGGTTAAGCCAACGGTCTCCAACAACCTCTCAGCCCTGCGTAAGGCTTCAGACTTGGAGTTAACCAACTTCCACCTCATCATGGGCGCCGTCAGGGAGTCCGCTACCCTATGGGAGGGGTTCAGCGCGGTGTAGGGGTCCTGCTGGATCATTTGCACCGATCTCCTATACTCCCAGTAACTCTTCCCCTTGAGCTTGGAGACCTCCCTGCCCTTGTAGAGCACCTTCCCTGAGGTCAGGGGCTGGAGCCCCACTAACACCCTTCCCAGCGTGGTCTTACCCGAGCCCGATTCCCCTATGAGTGCCACTATCTCCCCCTTTCCTATGCCAAAGTTGACCCCGCGAAGGGCGTCCACGTGGTAGGTGGAGAAACCCCTCCTCACGCTGAACCTAACATAGGCGTCAACCAGCTCCATTACACTTTGGGAGACCACTTCATTGAACCCCGTGGAGGAAGAAGAGGACATGTTTCCATATTCACCAGCTAATATATATTTGTATACACTCTCTGTGTCCCTGGCCTGGATCCTGATAGTACTCCATACCTCTGTTAGGCCTGTCCTTGCAGCAGCTTCGACCGTAAACCCGATATGATATAACATGTAAAAGAGAACTCACTGCCAACACTAGGGCCAATCCGAGGGGAGGATAATTTCCAGGAATTCTCTACGTCGTGGCTTAGGGTCTGTCCCTAACCCAAGCGTGGAAGCCCGGGGAATTAGGAAGAGTGTTGATATTAATTGAGAGCAGGGCTCTGTGCGACTCTGCCACACGTCCATATTGTTCTTTAGATTACAAAATGAACGAAAACCCTATGAAAGCCCCACTCTCCACGTTAGGAGGTCCTAAGACGCGGGTTGAATATTTCGTCCAAGCCGAAGGTTATGAGCACCAGCCCCAGGGCGAATCCGGTGACCGCAGCGAGGGGGGAGAGGAAGTAGGAAATGGCCTTCACGTTGTAGAAGGCACCTATGGACTGGGACTGGTTCAGCATAACCCCCCAGTTTGAGGCGTTGTATGGCAGGACACCCAGGAAGTATAACCCTACTGTCGCCAGGAGAGCGCCCTGAACCTGGAAGACGTAGTGAATTGCGGTGTAGGAGATCACGTTGGGGAAGACCTCCCTGAATAGGATGTGTCCTGTTCGGAAGCCCAAGACCCTCGCTGCCTCCACGAAGGGCTGGTTCCTTATGGAGAGGACCTGGGACCTCACGGCTCTGGCGAACCCCGCCCAGCCCAGGACGCTCAGGATCCCAGCGAGGACGAAGGGGTTGGACGTCTTGACGAAGGAGACCAGGACCAGGGTGAATATGAACCCTGGGATCGTTAGGGCTATGTCCGTAGCCCCCATGAGCGCTTTACTGAGCAGGCCGTCTGAGTAGCCGGCCAGGAGACCTATGATCACGCCGAGACCTATGGAGAAGAGGCCCGCTATCAGGGAGACACCTATGACGAATCCGCCCCCATGCACGATCTCCGCCAGGATGTCCTCTCCCACCCAATCCGTGCCTAGGGGATGCTTCAGGGATGGGGGGAGGAAGGCTTGGGCTGGGTTGACCTTGGGCGGGGGGACGATAAGTGGTCCCACCGTGACTAAGAGGACGTAGAAGATCAGGATTACTAACCCGGCCCTGGCGCTCCTGTTGGCCCAGAGGACGTTGAGGGCTTCCCTACCCCCTCTAACCCTCTCCCTCAGGGCCCTTTTCAGGCTAACAGTGCTGGTCATTGAGTCCTCACCCTGGGGTCGAGGAGGGTGTAGACGAAGTCGGCTATGAGCAACCCGAAGACGGTGGCAGTTATTATCATGATGAATATGGCCATTATTATTGGGTAGTCGTTGAAGTTTATGGCCTGAACCAACAGGTAGCCCACACCAGGGTAACTGAAGATCTGCTCGATGAAGACCTGTCCACTGAAGGCCCCTCCAAGGGCTATTATGAGCACTGTGAACTGCGGCAGGATCGCGTTCCTGCCCACATACCTAGAGGCGATCCTACCCTGTGGTAATCCCCTGGCCTCAGCCTCGGTTATGTAATCCTCCCCCAGGATACTCTGGACGTTGGCTCTCATGGCTAAAGTCCATCCTGTGAAGGAGACCAGGACGAAGGCCAGGAGAGGGAGGACGGCGTGGTAGAGCACGGACTCCACGAAGGGCAAGTTGAGTCCGGGCCTCACGCCTGGGGAGTAATTACCCCCTTTCGGGAACACGGGAACATAGAAGGCGAAGACAACCAGGATCACTAGGGCAACTACGTAGGAGGGTACGGAGTGCCAGATCTGCAGTCCCACTACCGCCCCTGTACCACTCCTCCTGTATCCCAGCCTCATACCCAAGGAGGTCCCAAGGAAGAAGCTTATCAAAGTCCCAGAGATCACTATGAAGAGCGTCCACGGAAGGGTCTGCGCTATTAGGAGGCTCACTGGTAGAGTGGTCTGGATCGATCTACCGAAGTTCCCGTGGAGGAAGGACCACATGTAATTGAAGAACTGTAAGGGTAGGGGACCCTTGGGGTAGAGGCCGTAGTAGTATTGGATCTCCAGCTCATACTGTTTCGATGTGGCGAAGTTGAGCCCTCCCCCTCCCTGGGAGAGGATGGCGTTTATGGGACCACTGGGGTTGACCCTGACCAACACGAAGGAGATGAATATGGCCAGGATCACCGTGATAATGGCGGTCAGAAGCCTTCTCACGAGGACTCCGTATCTCATTGCCAGTTCGATCTAGGGAACCGCCTATTTAAATATTGAGGACCATCATCGAACGAAGATAAATTAGAGTGTAAATTAAGGGGCTATAACGAGGGAAGTAAATTAAGGGGCTATAACGAGGGAAAAAGAGAAAATAATGGGAGTTAAAAGTTGTTTAAAAACGATTTTACAAAAAATGGGGGTTAAGGGGGCGGAAAGCCTCGCCCCTTCTAGGGGCGGGGATGGATAGCCCCCTTATAGAAAGTTTAAATACTTCTTTTTCTAAAACATCTTTTAGTGATGCTAAAGACGC
>Ga0208549_100365_pt1 | contig 20432 bp, 5 predicted proteins | sample BED_host_MetaG_FD_187135 | JGI IMG/M metagenome (GOLD analysis project Ga0208549, IMG submission 187135) | Hot spring microbial mat communities from Yellowstone National Park, Wyoming, USA - BED_host_MetaG (SPAdes) (version 2) | ecosystem: Environmental > Aquatic > Thermal springs > Hot (42-90C) >... | reverse complement strand
CCTAGAAGGAATTGAAATACCATTGTTTTAAGGCACCGGGGTGTTTTATGGCCCTTTGGAAGCATCCTAGAAGGAATTGAAATTTATGAAGACTTGTTTGGTATCAAGGTCTTCAACAAGTTGAAGCATCCTAGAAGGAATTGAAATATGTATAGAGCGGCTAGAACGCCTACTACAACTACTATGAAGCATCCTAGAAGGAATTGAAATCTCCTTACACCGACGTTAAGACAGTAGGAGAAGTCAAAGGAAGCATCCTAGAAGGAATTGAAATGGCAGAAGAAAAGGTTGAGTTACGAGAGGATGAGGCATGGTGAAGCATCCTAGAAGGAATTGAAATTCATAAAGACCATTACCAAGACGTTTTGCTGGTATAGCAGGAAGCATCCTAGAAGGAATTGAAATTTTATATCAGTCTGCGGTTTTTGATGAAACTGAATTTGATGAAGCATCCTAGAAGGAATTGAAATACTGCAATATGCAATATTGCAATATAACAATTAGGTAACGAAGCATCCTAGAAGGAATTGAAATTAAATGTATTGGCAATAATATTTTATGCGGGGAAAGAAGCATCCTAGAAGGAATTGAAATAAAGGCTATCTTCCTTGTCACGGGCGAAGCACGGCGAAGCATCCTAGAAGGAATTGAAATAGTTACAGTGAACTACATTGAGTTCAGCGACAACTTCATAGTATGAAGCATCCTAGAAGGAATTGAAATTATTTTTGATATATCGGTTATTGATGGAGCAACCGTCCCACGAAGCATCCTAGAAGGAATTGAAATACCTTGATGCTAATCGTGATGGTTTTACCCATCGTTCGAAGCATCCTAGAAGGAATTGAAATCAAGATAACTAGCCAATTCAGGGTTTTAAAATTGTAGAAGCATCCTAGAAGGAATTGAAATACTAATATCCATTTCATACTCACCATAAACGGGACTATTTGGAAGCATCCTAGAAGGAATTGAAATGGTGAAAAAAAGAGACACTCTTCTTGGGAAACCTCAAATTGGAAGCATCCTAGAAGGAATTGAAATTATCCTTCCATACTTTGACGTACATTGTTTCGCTTATGAAGAAGCATCCTAGAAGGAATTGAAATATATTTTTCTATAACAGATGGAATGAATATTTTATATTTATGAAGCATCCTAGAAGGAATTGAAATGTGTTTATACTATCTCTACAAGCAATTTTTGAAGATAATCGGAAGCATCCTAGAAGGAATTGAAATATAACGTATCAGGGCAAGGCTGGGGCATTTATAAGTAGAAGCATCCTAGAAGGAATTGAAATGGGGATTAAAGATGGTGGCGAAGGACTGAGACAAGCTGAATTGGGAAGCATCCTAGAAGGAATTGAAATCTTTCTACAGGATATCTTATCCCATTTATGGTTATTGTCTGAAGCATCCTAGAAGGAATTGAAATACATGTATTTGTGGGAAGATGGAACCACAAACCTTACAAGGAAGCATCCTAGAAGGAATTGAAATTTGTATCTACCTCACCAGCAGTCCTCCATATACCTTTTTACGAAGCATCCTAGAAGGAATTGAAATTTTTGCCTTGGCCCCAATTGGGGCTTAACTTCTTGGTTACTCGAAGCATCCTAGAAGGAATTGAAATGTGTAGCCATGGTTTTTTTCGTTTTTTTCTTTTTTTTGAAGCATCCTAGAAGGAATTGAAATACTTATGCAAATTTAATATACGATGCGAGAAATAATATGTGAAGCATCCTAGAAGGAATTGAAATTTTAGTAAAAACTTATAAGGCATCAAGTAAAAGAGGAAGCATCCTAGAAGGAATTGAAATATTAATAATCTAACAAATTTTATCATATTGTTATCTGTTGGAAGCATCCTAGAAGGAATTGAAATTTTAATTTCTTCATAAAGTTTATTACGGCATTTGTTACAACGAAGCATCCTAGAAGGAATTGAAATTTGAAGAGATGCACGGCTTCCGATATAACGAAAGCCACCAGAAGCATCCTAGAAGGAATTGAAATAAAAACGTGGTATCTGTCTCTGGCAGTATCGTTTTCCTTGAAGCATCCTAGAAGGAATTGAAATATGCTATACTTCTCACATAGTTCCATCAGCATTCTGTGTCGGAAGCATCCTAGAAGGAATTGAAATACTTTATTTCCGTGGGAGTTCTCACGCCGTAAACGTCCTGGAAGCATCCTAGAAGGAATTGAAATTAACGAGTTCTAGGTTTACTCTATTTATTCAATTCGAAGAGAAGCATCCTAGAAGGAATTGAAATTATTAGTAGTGTCCATATTAGTGGCTTTTTTGCCGTAGAAGCATCCTAGAAGGAATTGAAATTGATCACATTTTCTGCCACTTCTTCCATCTTTTCTTCTTCTGAAGCATCCTAGAAGGAATTGAAATGTACTTACGCTTATCTTTGGCAGAGTAGTAAATACCGTGAAGAAGCATCCTAGAAGGAATTGAAATTATTCCTCGCCTTCCTTCGTGCACTCCGCATTGTCCTGAAGCATCCTAGAAGGAATTGAAATACACACAGTTTTCAATGCAGAAAATAAGCCTAAATGTAGAGAAGCATCCTAGAAGGAATTGAAATTTTTTCCTTCTCCCGCTCTTTTGTTTGTAACTACTACATACGGAAGCATCCTAGAAGGAATTGAAATGATTACATATTTCCTCATTGGTCTTTTTGCCAAATTGTAAATGAAGCATCCTAGAAGGAATTGAAATCTTACTATATAGCCCCGGGCCAGGGCCTCGGCCAGGAGTTCGAAGCATCCTAGAAGGAATTGAAATAGGTCTTCCACCAGTTCCAAGGAGTACATAAAACAGTCGTTGAAGCATCCTAGAAGGAATTGAAATGTCTGGGTTTTTTTTCATTTCCACATCATTCACTTTTGTTGAAGAAGCATCCTAGAAGGAATTGAAATTTTGCACCACGATTTCTCTCGACATGAGTAACGTGTCCGCCGAAGCATCCTAGAAGGAATTGAAATGTGCTATGTGCTTCTTTGCCATACTTTTGAACTTGCTACCGTTGAAGCATCCTAGAAGGAATTGAAATTTTCTAAACTACTATTTAAGCTCTTTGGTCAACTAGTTGGAAGCATCCTAGAAGGAATTGAAATTATACAATAGTACGAATTCTACCTTACCATCGATTACCTTTGGAAGCATCCTAGAAGGAATTGAAATATCATCAAGATAAATCACGTCAAGGTCGCGTAACGTTGTGGAAGCATCCTAGAAGGAATTGAAATGTTTTATTTGGGGCGGAAAAATTGTGCCACATTGACAGAAGAAGCATCCTAGAAGGAATTGAAATTCATATTCCACCCGTAGATAATACACACTGCCGCCCCATCGAAGCATCCTAGAAGGAATTGAAATCCTACACGCTCTCCGACAACGTCCTGTACATTTACGTCCAGAAGCATCCTAGAAGGAATTGAAATGAATCAACGGTTTTTGAATCTATTAAAAAGTTTCTTAATTGGAAGCATCCTAGAAGGAATTGAAATTAGTATATCTGCTATCTCGTTTACCGAGTAGCCCTGACGGGCGAAGCATCCTAGAAGGAATTGAAATATATCGCTCGTAATCTTCACAGTTCCGAGGCTGATAGGTGGAAGCATCCTAGAAGGAATTGAAATACAACTTTATTATGCAATTTCAAAACTTCCAAATCAAGAAGCATCCTAGAAGGAATTGAAATGATTCAGAAAAACAAACATTTGTGCTTTTATTGCAAAGTTGAAGCATCCTAGAAGGAATTGAAATTTAGAAAATCCTTACGCCTTATTACTACCATTGTCATCGTCGAAGCATCCTAGAAGGAATTGAAATTAGTAGTTTACCCGAGGTTTGCCGACAATTTCCGAAAGAAGCATCCTAGAAGGAATTGAAATAGTTGGTTTGGAAATTTTGCTGTGCAATTGGTGCAACATTGAAGCATCCTAGAAGGAATTGAAATTGAGCCTCGTCCTGGGCTGGGGTATCGTGAGCGAAAAGCTGGAAGCATCCTAGAAGGAATTGAAATTAAGCCACATCTCCTATATTTAATTCGTGGTCATTATAGGGAAGCATCCTAGAAGGAATTGAAATCACGTTGGGTCACACTGTTCCGTTCCTGCCCCTGAAACGGAAGCATCCTAGAAGGAATTGAAATATATATTCAGTTCTCAGAGATTGAACATATTGGCCAATTAGGAAGCATCCTAGAAGGAATTGAAATTCTTCTTCCTCTTCTATTTCTCTTTCTTCTATCTCTCCTTGAAGCATCCTAGAAGGAATTGAAATGCCATACGGTGGGCCGTTGACGCTGACTGCTAATGGCGGAAGCATCCTAGAAGGAATTGAAATTTTTTACATGTTCCTTAGCCACAAATTTGAAACTAACAGAAGCATCCTAGAAGGAATTGAAATATGGGAACTTTTTCTTCTACCACACCTATCACCGTTATAACATATGAAGCATCCTAGAAGGAATTGAAATTCCTATGACTCCTATGATGCCTCCCGTCCCTTCTGTGCCGAAGCATCCTAGAAGGAATTGAAATTAGTAAGTCGGATCGCTATTGTTTATTCCCGTGTTGGGAAGCATCCTAGAAGGAATTGAAATCCAGGGAGGTCATCACTGTAGGTGGCGACAAAAAGAGAAGCATCCTAGAAGGAATTGAAATACTCCCCGCCTTGAGGCGTAAAGCCGTCGATGACTAAGACGAAGCATCCTAGAAGGAATTGAAATAATAATCCGTTCGGTGGAATAGGCTCGGCTTTTGGTGAAGCATCCTAGAAGGAATTGAAATGTTATATAGATTTCATCGCCAAAATCGGCTTTAATCGAAGAAGCATCCTAGAAGGAATTGAAATTTAGTGTTTATTAATGCCTTGATTCTCCGACCCAATGACGGAAGCATCCTAGAAGGAATTGAAATTCCGCAATTTCAAAGTTACGTGATTGATGACCACGTAATGGGAAGCATCCTAGAAGGAATTGAAATACTGTTATTGAGTGAACAAGTGGGGCAGGGAAGTCCAGCAGAAGCATCCTAGAAGGAATTGAAATCAACCCAAAATCCCCTTCAGGGGGATGAACATTATAAAATGAAGCATCCTAGAAGGAATTGAAATAGACTACCTCTAAGTTGCCGTCATCGAGGGCGGCAACATGAAGCATCCTAGAAGGAATTGAAATGTCATCTCACTCTTCACCCTCGAAGGCTAGGGCCTGCGAAGCATCCTAGAAGGAATTGAAATTCTGTAATAAGTCCGCCATTTTGAGACATTTTGGAACTGGAAGCATCCTAGAAGGAATTGAAATAACTAGACCTGAAATGGCTGACGTTATTCCCGTGAAGAAGCATCCTAGAAGGAATTGAAATATTGGGTGCGGGAGCTGGAGGAGCGGGAGGATATTCGAAGCATCCTAGAAGGAATTGAAATAGTGAAATTGGAATATGCTTTAGAAAAAGCTATTTCAGCAGGAAGCATCCTAGAAGGAATTGAAATCCAGGGCCCCAATCCCGGCCCCCAGCAACGTGCCTAGCCGAAGCATCCTAGAAGGAATTGAAATCCCCTTAACTATCGCGGGGGTTTAGTATATCTTTTAGCTTGAAGCATCCTAGAAGGAATTGAAATCTTAATGTATCCATATTCAATAATGCGTTAACTGCAAGAGGAAGCATCCTAGAAGGAATTGAAATATCATATTGGCATATTTGCTGTTCTTCGCATAATTTCCGTGGAAGCATCCTAGAAGGAATTGAAATTTCTTTACTCATTCACCTTTCACCTAACATATCTATGCAACTGAAGCATCCTAGAAGGAATTGAAATCTACTCATGTGGAAAACACTATTATCTGCGTTAAAGATTGGAAGCATCCTAGAAGGAATTGAAATTATTGCACATTGTTAATTGGGGAGAAAAGGTGGCATCCCTTAAGAAGCATCCTAGAAGGAATTGAAATAATACTGCACAATCATACTTACAACAATTAAAACAATATGAAGCATCCTAGAAGGAATTGAAATTAGATAAACATAACTTTCCATACAATTACGATTTAAGTAAGAAGCATCCTAGAAGGAATTGAAATTTTATTGCACCAGTTACATTAGGCAAATTTTTACCAAGAAGCATCCTAGAAGGAATTGAAATACTAAGGGCCGAATCACCCTTTCTATGAATTGTTCAAACGGAAGCATCCTAGAAGGAATTGAAATTTTGGGCCAACTCGTGAGCTATACTTATCAGCTCATCTTCGGAAGCATCCTAGAAGGAATTGAAATCCGAGGACGTCCCACCCCAGGGGGGCGTCCTCGTAACCCAGAAGCATCCTAGAAGGAATTGAAATTCCAACACAAAATCAGCAGGAGCGAGGCGATCAGGGAAGCATCCTAGAAGGAATTGAAATATTATTGAGGTCATCCTGCTAACGCCTTTATTACCGCAACGAAGCATCCTAGAAGGAATTGAAATCTATACAGGGAAGTCTTCCGATTATCCCGTAAAGTTTTTGAAGCATCCTAGAAGGAATTGAAATAGGATGCTTCAGCAGAGAGGCCTCCCCTCTAAGTACAGAGGAAGCATCCTAGAAGGAATTGAAATATATCATCATCATCACTGTGATCCCTGGGATGGACTGGGTGCCGAAGCATCCTAGAAGGAATTGAAATTAATGTACGGTCTTGAAGGGCTTACCGTCCTTGGTAGTCCGAAGCATCCTAGAAGGAATTGAAATCTAGGGGCGTATGTAAGGTCGAACCCTAACTGTTCATATGAAGCATCCTAGAAGGAATTGAAATTCCAGGAAGGGATTGGGGACTATTCGCCCCGAGTTGTGAAGCATCCTAGAAGGAATTGAAATGCATAACCCAGTTCAAAAACCTGGGCTTTTATTATATTAACCCCCTTTAGAAGCATCCTAGAAGGAATTGAAATTGCGGAAGGGAAGACCAGAAGTTTCAATTTGCCCTTGAGGAAGCATCCTAGAAGGAATTGAAATACGCATGAGGGCGTCAGGTTTTCCCCACAGTACCCTTCTGAAGCATCCTAGAAGGAATTGAAATCTCCATAAACGTCACGGCAACGCCCTCGGCCATGAGTGGTACGAAGCATCCTAGAAGGAATTGAAATTACAACTGCTTAACTTCATCAGCACCTAACACCTTTCCCTGAAGCATCCTAGAAGGAATTGAAATATCTTCTCCCCCTAGTCTACCACCCACTTAAGCAATTCTTCGAAGCATCCTAGAAGGAATTGAAATCCTCCTCCCCTAAGGCTTCCCTGAACGGGTTGTTTTCCCGGAAGCATCCTAGAAGGAATTGAAATAGTCTGGCGTTCTTCGTCGCAGCTGCTGTAGTATTTATTCGAAGCATCCTAGAAGGAATTGAAATTTTAACAAGGTGTCTAGGTGATCCAGCTCTAATTGGCTGACCTGAAGCATCCTAGAAGGAATTGAAATTATTATTTTTATCCCATCAGTAACTAAAAAACTACACACATGAAGCATCCTAGAAGGAATTGAAATTATATCTCCTCCTTCACCAATACCTACAATCAGTCCTCTGAAGCATCCTAGAAGGAATTGAAATGGCGAAGAAGGGGCTGGTCGACCTAGATAAGGACAAAGGTAGAAGCATCCTAGAAGGAATTGAAATATGGTTCAGCTATAATATACTAATGTAACTTATGGTAGAAGCATCCTAGAAGGAATTGAAATCTCAAGACATTGGCCATGGAGGTATTGTGTTTCAATACCTGAAGCATCCTAGAAGGAATTGAAATTGCTAAAGGCCGTGTAGCCCCTTGGTTCAGACGCCTTACTGGAAGCATCCTAGAAGGAATTGAAATTTTCTGATTTTCCTTTCATCTTTTTCACACCCATTATGAAGCATCCTAGAAGGAATTGAAATAACGTAATCCTCCACGTATGCTTCAAAGTCCATTTTGTTATAAGAAGCATCCTAGAAGGAATTGAAATCATATCCTGCGGTTGTTGTTCTCCCAGAAATTTTGTATTGGAAGCATCCTAGAAGGAATTGAAATTTGAAGAGATGTACAGCCTCCGCAACCACGAAGGCCGTTGAAGCATCCTAGAAGGAATTGAAATTCAGACTGGAAGAGGGCAAAGTGCTAAACAGTGAGGAAGTCGAAGCATCCTAGAAGGAATTGAAATGCTATGATTCCCCCTTCGGCATTTGTCGAAGGCCTGCGAAGCATCCTAGAAGGAATTGAAATCTGAACGGGTTATTAACCCGATCGGGATGACCCTCCATGAGGTGAAGCATCCTAGAAGGAATTGAAATGAATCTAATTATCATTTTCTCACCCCGTAAATAATCGCCTTTAGGAAGCATCCTAGAAGGAATTGAAATGGTTGGGAGCGTATGGATGGGGGATAATTGGCTACCTTTTGGAAGCATCCTAGAAGGAATTGAAATTTTTCTGGTTCTGTGGGCAATGCTGGAACAATATTAAAGAAGCATCCTAGAAGGAATTGAAATTGTCTTATCCCTTCTCCTATCTCTTCTCCCACTTCTACCAGAAGCATCCTAGAAGGAATTGAAATTTGTTTATCCGCAGTCCTGAATAAATGGATATTGGTTGAAGCATCCTAGAAGGAATTGAAATCCTTCTCAGTACTGCGTCGGCTTTTTCGTAAGTGGTGAATGAAGCATCCTAGAAGGAATTGAAATAGGATTTTTCCTATTTCATTGATAGCCGATGATGGAAAGCTGAAGCATCCTAGAAGGAATTGAAATAATATAGTTTATGACGTTAATCAATTTCTAACTTTTAATTACGAAGCATCCTAGAAGGAATTGAAATTTTTCAATCTCTATAATTTTTTTTATCGCCTATTTTTCTCTGAAGCATCCTAGAAGGAATTGAAATATTATTGTATCTACCACAACATCTTTAAAATTTGTTCGACAAGAAGCATCCTAGAAGGAATTGAAATTTTTTGCCCACCTTTAATCACGGCCTTTATGAATTTCACTTGAAGCATCCTAGAAGGAATTGAAATACTTTTGTTTCAAGGTATTCGTAAGTTTTAGTATTTGAAGCATCCTAGAAGGAATTGAAATTTGTATTTGTGGATTACTATCTCCCACTATTTGAAAACACATTCCCGAAGCATCCTAGAAGGAATTGAAATAAAGTTTGATGAAACAATATGGAATAAATGAAACATTATTAGGAGAAGCATCCTAGAAGGAATTGAAATCCGTTCCGTAATGACGGTTTTCGTGAAGGACTTCTTTTTGTGGAAGCATCCTAGAAGGAATTGAAATATATTATTGCTAAAGACTATGGAGGCTTACTACATGACATCGGAAGCATCCTAGAAGGAATTGAAATCTTGTAGGCACAATTATCTATGTATTACGGAGAAAAACTGTAGAAGCATCCTAGAAGGAATTGAAATTTTCTTTCCTTGCTGATATAGCCCTGGGCCAGGGCCTCGGGAAGCATCCTAGAAGGAATTGAAATCCAAGGCAACTTCAATCTGTTGGAGTGGGAAATTCTCCAGTAAGAAGCATCCTAGAAGGAATTGAAATAAGGCCTGAAGGGTTGGGTCATCCACGTTTAGGGTTGTTGAAGCATCCTAGAAGGAATTGAAATTGGTATACCACATTCAAGATTTTGGTTTTCATAACCATCGAAGCATCCTAGAAGGAATTGAAATCCATATAATTATTCAATCACACATGACACTCAAGTCAATCCCCGAAGCATCCTAGAAGGAATTGAAATACCTAACAGTGTAGCTAAACGTGAGCTTTGCGGAGAAGAAGCATCCTAGAAGGAATTGAAATTTTGAATTGGATGACAGCCTCTCCGTAGGAACCGTCTTCAGGAAGCATCCTAGAAGGAATTGAAATTTTAATTTCTTAAACTTAGGTCAAAGTGGAATTTTTGGACGAAGCATCCTAGAAGGAATTGAAATGCAATACATTTAAGACTTCGCCGAAATAGTTGCGGTATTACGAAGCATCCTAGAAGGAATTGAAATAACGTCTTGGGCATACACTTTCCATAACGTTATGTTTGCCGATGAAGCATCCTAGAAGGAATTGAAATCTAACTTTACGCTCACTAACGCCCAAAAATTGGGCTATTTCAGAAGCATCCTAGAAGGAATTGAAATCTGGTGTCCCAGGATTCCCATTTTAGCCATTGCTCATATTTTTGAAGCATCCTAGAAGGAATTGAAATACGTTTACAAGTAACAGTGTAATTAGCAATTATGATCAGGAAGCATCCTAGAAGGAATTGAAATTTAGGATATTTCTATGGTTACGTTATTATCTTCTCTGAAGCATCCTAGAAGGAATTGAAATAAATGAACTAAACTGGCCAGCCTGAATAAAAATGCCTTAAATTGTGGAAGCATCCTAGAAGGAATTGAAATTACGCAAGCAGTACTTACACTCCCGTGGCATCAGTGGGTTGAAGCATCCTAGAAGGAATTGAAATAGCTTTGCGTATTCGATCCTACACAATTTTTCTGCGTCCTGCGAAGCATCCTAGAAGGAATTGAAATTGCTGAAATGAAATAGGAATGGAAATAGGGACAGAAGAAGCATCCTAGAAGGAATTGAAATAGTTCTTGTTTGGTATATTACTAAATGGAGGGTCTAGCGGGCGAAGCATCCTAGAAGGAATTGAAATGAAAAGAGAGGGAGGTCTTCCCTATTGGCCGCCAGGATTTCGAAGCATCCTAGAAGGAATTGAAATCATTTTGTAGAAGATGTGGGAGGGGGAGCGAAGAAGGTAGGAAGCATCCTAGAAGGAATTGAAATCCCTCCTTCAGCCTCGAAAGAGAATAAAACAGCTTTTGTGGAAGCATCCTAGAAGGAATTGAAATAACCTTACGGCTACCATTACAATGTATAACTCGTCTCCCACGAAGCATCCTAGAAGGAATTGAAATTGAGTAAAAGCACCGTAATAGCGGTGGAGAGCATAAGAAGCATCCTAGAAGGAATTGAAATATTATAGTTTTGAAAAATGTAGAATTGCCCATGGTAGTTGAAGCATCCTAGAAGGAATTGAAATTTAGTATCTTTAAGCTGAACCATGTGATGAAAAGCTTCCGAAGCATCCTAGAAGGAATTGAAATCTATTAATTCGGCAATATATGGCTTACTTTGTTCATATTCGAAGCATCCTAGAAGGAATTGAAATAAGTTGTTTCCTAAAGTTGTTCTGTGGGTGTATAGTTAAAGAAGCATCCTAGAAGGAATTGAAATCATAATATTTTATTGTCCCGCTGTAATTCATATAGTTATGAAGCATCCTAGAAGGAATTGAAATGCAATTAATCCTAAAGCGAATACTAAAAAATGATATTTGAAGCATCCTAGAAGGAATTGAAATTGGGTTTCTTGTACTTCCCTCTCTAACTCGTTAAGGAGAAGCATCCTAGAAGGAATTGAAATATCTGTAGGACTATTGGTATTGTATTTGGGAACTTTTCGAAGCATCCTAGAAGGAATTGAAATATTTACCCCAGTAATCCTTCCACATAAACGGTAAGTGAAGCATCCTAGAAGGAATTGAAATATTGTCTTAAAGAATGCTTAACGTTAGCGTGAAGTAAGTCCGAAGCATCCTAGAAGGAATTGAAATCCCTAGGAAAAACTTAACCCCCTAGGGAGTCCGAGGAAGCATCCTAGAAGGAATTGAAATCGATTCTGATTACTTATTATGTTTTGTATAGCTTTACTTGAAGCATCCTAGAAGGAATTGAAATCTGGTGCCAAGGACTTCCCTGAACGGGTTATTTGCGAAGCATCCTAGAAGGAATTGAAATCCATGATACTGCTCCATACCCTGTTCTCGGTCGATGGGGAAGCATCCTAGAAGGAATTGAAATCTGAATTTGGCAGCTATTTGTTTTACCATCCAACTCTCCCGAAGCATCCTAGAAGGAATTGAAATTAATTAGTACTAGCCGCAATAATTGCGTCAACTTTCTCTGGAAGCATCCTAGAAGGAATTGAAATTCCAACCGCACCGTTAGCATAGTAATATATATTTCATCGCCGAAGCATCCTAGAAGGAATTGAAATTAATGCGTGACTATGGCCTAAGGGCCAGGCTCTTGGCTGTTGAAGCATCCTAGAAGGAATTGAAATGCATAGACCCAAACCTAAACACAGTCCTCATTTCCGCAGTGGAAGCATCCTAGAAGGAATTGAAATTTTACACTCAACGTCGAATACGAACCCGAGGGGTAATAGGAAGCATCCTAGAAGGAATTGAAATGGACAAGGAAGCGGCATATTCAGCAATCCACTCATTTGGGAAGCATCCTAGAAGGAATTGAAATATAACACCCCAGTCCGCAAAACCGCCCCCTGGTCTGTTCCACGAAGCATCCTAGAAGGAATTGAAATCATCTTTCCAGAGTTTGATGTATCTCTCTGGGTCTAGGAAGAAGCATCCTAGAAGGAATTGAAATTCCTTGACATTTTATGAAGGTTAAGGGCTAATTGAATTTGGAAGCATCCTAGAAGGAATTGAAATACATTTCCTACACTCCCCGTAAGATGGGTATAGTATAGCGTTACTTTCGAAGCATCCTAGAAGGAATTGAAATCTCATCTTTACCCACGTAAAGCTTGCCGTTCTTCAATATCGAAGCATCCTAGAAGGAATTGAAATCTAATAGGGGAACTGGAAAAACTACAACTTTCATGATGAAGCATCCTAGAAGGAATTGAAATAACCTGTAGAACGGCTAAAAACATACAGTATTGTATCATGAAGCATCCTAGAAGGAATTGAAATGGCAAAAATCGACGAAGCAGTGAAATCACGACCTTCTGCCGAAGCATCCTAGAAGGAATTGAAATATTTTAAGGGCATTAATCGAATTAATACAACAGAAAATAAGAAGCATCCTAGAAGGAATTGAAATCCCTAGGAAAAACTTAACCCCCTAGGGAGTCCGAGTCCCGAAGCATCCTAGAAGGAATTGAAATTTACTATAAATGAAAGTAATAGTTGATTAAAGTCAACGTCGAAGCATCCTAGAAGGAATTGAAATTTAGAATATGTAATAGTATAAAAATCTTGAAGATTTTTACGAAGCATCCTAGAAGGAATTGAAATAAAATTCCTTATACAGATAGTACAAACACTGATTATATGGAAGCATCCTAGAAGGAATTGAAATAACTCATACCATGCGTTTGCCGTCAACGCATTACCACCGTTGAAGCATCCTAGAAGGAATTGAAATTATTTAGTCGTTGTGCTTCGCTCACATTCGTTGCTTCGATGAAGCATCCTAGAAGGAATTGAAATATAATTTGAAAGTCGTGGAATTTTACACCCAAAACTTGACGAAGCATCCTAGAAGGAATTGAAATTTCAGGTCGTCATCATCAAACTCGGCCTCATCCACGGAAGCATCCTAGAAGGAATTGAAATCTGTTAAACCTAACATGATTACGGATATGGCTGCAACGAAGAAGCATCCTAGAAGGAATTGAAATGATATTTGTAGATGCCCCATCCTTGTCCGCTTACGTGAAGCATCCTAGAAGGAATTGAAATTATTTTAGTGGTAATCGGGACAATACTGTCTATCCCGTTGAAGCATCCTAGAAGGAATTGAAATTTAAAGAGATGCACCGCTTCCGCTATAACGAAAGCGAGAAGCATCCTAGAAGGAATTGAAATAAATAGGCGACGTAACCAAACCTATATTAGCCAAAGAAGAAGCATCCTAGAAGGAATTGAAATTTGCTCCTCACCCTCTCGTTGGCTTCTCTGCCCAAGAGAAGAAGCATCCTAGAAGGAATTGAAATATAGGACAAACAGGGGCAGTCTTAGCTGGACTGTCTCCGAAGCATCCTAGAAGGAATTGAAATGCAGGTATACGTATTTGTATATACTTATTCTTTTGCCGTTTGAAGCATCCTAGAAGGAATTGAAATTAAAAAAAGTTTTTCCGTATAGCTTAACATATGTATTGGTAGGAAGCATCCTAGAAGGAATTGAAATTAGCGGAAAATAGTAAGTAGCATAGTAACAGTCGCCACCTTTGAAGCATCCTAGAAGGAATTGAAATTTGTTTTCGGCATGAATAAACATAACTAATATTTGTCATAGAAGCATCCTAGAAGGAATTGAAATAATTTTATATGTAAATTCTGCATTTCCGTTGCACCAAATATGAAGCATCCTAGAAGGAATTGAAATAGTAGTACACGAAAGTATTAGCGATTATACTCATTAGAAGCATCCTAGAAGGAATTGAAATATCATTCTACGACGTCAGGGTATACATTCTTGAAGGGGAAGCATCCTAGAAGGAATTGAAATTAGCCTTCTCTCTCGTTCCATGGCTCTCATGGGAGAGCCATTGAAGCATCCTAGAAGGAATTGAAATCTGGAAGTCAATCTAGTAATCCGTTTAGTAATCCGTTGAAGCATCCTAGAAGGAATTGAAATTTGGAAAATCCCTTCTTCCACCTCGGAAAGCTCAGGGAAGAAGCATCCTAGAAGGAATTGAAATAGAAGAATTAAGCAATTGTCAGGGTGTATGCGACGAAGCAAGAAGCATCCTAGAAGGAATTGAAATCCATAACTTGATGTACCTTTCCGTGTCGATGAAAAGGTAGGAAGCATCCTAGAAGGAATTGAAATCAGTAAAACATAATGATTATTTGTTGCGGTATATACATATGAAGCATCCTAGAAGGAATTGAAATTTATGAATACGATACGTCTTGGGCTCATACCCAATAACGTGAAGCATCCTAGAAGGAATTGAAATATACTATCGACGACAGATGTGGTTAAAACGGCAGGCTGGCCGAAGCATCCTAGAAGGAATTGAAATTTTTTAGCCCCTACCCTATTTCCGAATGCCACCCTAATCTGAAGCATCCTAGAAGGAATTGAAATGCTAACTTGTCGTTGTCAGTACGCCTGTATATCGCATTGAGGAAGCATCCTAGAAGGAATTGAAATCTTATTGATAGTGCGTTAAAGAGAGAGGGCCGTTTCGGTGAAGAAGCATCCTAGAAGGAATTGAAATCCTAGCTTGATCCTCCTCAACTTCTTTAATTTTTTTCATCTTCTGAAGCATCCTAGAAGGAATTGAAATCTTAAGATAGGTGATGGGGGTGTATGTGACATGAGGAGCCGAAGCATCCTAGAAGGAATTGAAATTAGTGCCACACTTCCGCTGCCGCCTCCAGGGCATCCCGTGGAAGCATCCTAGAAGGAATTGAAATAGGGCCTTTCTTGGGCTGAACCCGAAACCCCAGATGGTCTCGGAAGCATCCTAGAAGGAATTGAAATCATTTCTTCGTATGAGAAGGCTGTTGTTGCTGCTTTTAGGAAGCATCCTAGAAGGAATTGAAATTCAATTTATACGCGAGGAACAGCACAGGAGCCGATCTGGGGAAGCATCCTAGAAGGAATTGAAATTTCTTAACACTTTCAACACTACTGCCGTTAAAATCCCCAGTAGAAGCATCCTAGAAGGAATTGAAATTTAGGTTGTTGCTTTTGTAAATCGTCAACTGAAAACCCGAGGAAGCATCCTAGAAGGAATTGAAATGTCCTTCCAGATTTTGATGTACTTCGCTGTATCAATGAAGAAGCATCCTAGAAGGAATTGAAATCTTAAAGACTTGGAAGGGGGAGCAACGGACATAGTAAAACGAAGCATCCTAGAAGGAATTGAAATGAAACTTTTTTTATCATGGCTATGATAGCGAATATGCTGAAGCATCCTAGAAGGAATTGAAATTTAGCCAAGAGGCTGAAGCAGATGCACAAGTAATATACCTATTAGAAGCATCCTAGAAGGAATTGAAATTGAAGGATTACAAGGTGATATGGGACGAGTCAGTATAACGGAAGCATCCTAGAAGGAATTGAAATCTTTTTCACCTCGGTCTATGGCGAAATGAAGCTCTTCCACCGAAGCATCCTAGAAGGAATTGAAATAAATGTGAATTATTGATAAGGTGTGAATTAACGTAACCAGGAAGCATCCTAGAAGGAATTGAAATCAATTTAATGCTAATGTTCCAGCTTTACGTGAGTAAGAAGCATCCTAGAAGGAATTGAAATTATACATAATTTGAGCCATTTGGTACGAGTTCAGTTGAGGAAGCATCCTAGAAGGAATTGAAATTACTTTATCCAACAGTGGGGATGGACTGGACATAAAAAAGAAGCATCCTAGAAGGAATTGAAATGACATTTAAATGTATATGGCACGTTTATATAGTTGTTGTAGAAGCATCCTAGAAGGAATTGAAATAAAAAGAGAAAAATAGGCGATAAAAAAAAGTATTAAGCCGAAGCATCCTAGAAGGAATTGAAATTCTCCGCTCTCCTTTTCAGTAACTGCCGTGCATATCCTCTGAAGCATCCTAGAAGGAATTGAAATATAATAGAGACGGAGACAGGACAAACATCCTTAGGAAAGAAGCATCCTAGAAGGAATTGAAATGTAAGTAACCACGTAGAAGGTCGTCAGACCTTCAGGGGCTGAAGCATCCTAGAAGGAATTGAAATATTTGTCAGTCATTTTTTCACCTGTTAGCGTATTTTTCCAGGAAGCATCCTAGAAGGAATTGAAATTTTACCAAGTCGATAGTCCCTTTGTGCCCAATTGCGTTAGAAGCATCCTAGAAGGAATTGAAATCTTCAATGTTGTCCAATTGTTCTACAAACATTATTTTGCCGAAGCATCCTAGAAGGAATTGAAATCTTTGGCGGCGGTGGCGGCGGTGGCGGCGGTGGCGGCGGAAGCATCCTAGAAGGAATTGAAAGGCATAACGAAGTTAAAGTCTTCCATGTCAGCTTTAGGAAGCATCCTAGAAGGAATTGAAAGACGCCGACCCCCCACGCCACCTCTATATTGCCATCATGTGGAAGCATCCTAGAAGGAATTGAAAGTTGCCTTCCTTCTCACATTCCGCATTGTCTTCAATAAAGTGAAGCATCCTAGAAGGAATTGAAAGGGACTTGTGATATTGTCACGCTCGCAGTTCCAGTCGAAGCATCCTAGAAGGAATTGAAAGGCATTATTATGGCTAATCTGCCTAGAATAATCACTTTCTGAAGAAGCATCCTAGAAGGAATTGAAAGTGTTTTTTAGGATGAGTGATGAGTTGGTTTCCACAGGGCAATAAGAAGCATCCTAGAAGGAATTGAAAGCTTGTAATTGTTTGTATTTGCTCTTTTCTCTTATTCCTCACGAAGCATCCTAGAAGGAATTGAAAGTATGTATAGTAAAGTGCTACCTTAGAGTCTTGATAGAGAAGCATCCTAGAAGGAATTGAAAGTATTGAATTTGGTGAGTCCAAGAGTAGAGATTTTATCATATGAAGCATCCTAGAAGGAATTGAAAGTTTCTGGTTCTTGCGGCACCCTGTCTGTTATGTCTCGGAGGCATCCTAGAAGGAATTGAAAGATTAACAGCCTGGCAGAACTCCTTAACATTAACTGCCGAGGAAGCATCCTAGAAGGAATTGAAAGCCCTGTTGACTTCTCTGCCCAAGAGAAGAAAAAAGCTGAAGCATCCTAGAAGGAATTGAAAGTCTTCGACCTCGAAGTATTCTTTTGCCATTTGCAGTAATGAAGCATCCTAGAAGGAATTGAAAGTTACTAGAATAGTAAATCCCGTGAAGCGGTATTATCGGTAGGAAGCATCCTAGAAGGAATTGAAAGTTTAAAAAGTCATATCAAAAGAAGTCACTGTTCATAGAAGCATCCTAGAAGGAATTGAAAGTTTAACGCACCCCGTATCAAGTCCCCTATTTCGCTAGAAGCATCCTAGAAGGAATTGAAAGAAATGATCACAGTCCCATTTCTCATTTACAACAGCACTTGGAAGCATCCTAGAAGGAATTGAAAGTTGTTGTGGTATATCACTCTGCTTACTGCCTTCGTTACTTTGGAAGCATCCTAGAAGGAATTGAAAGTCAATAATTTCCCGTTATCCTCAAATGCCAAATAGCTGAGGAAGCATCCTAGAAGGAATTGAAAGTTGTCTTTGTTTACATTGAACAAATCTGTGGGCTCACCAGGAAGCATCCTAGAAGGAATTGAAAGACCATTTTCTTCCCCAGTATTACATACCCACTGGCATGTTGAAGCATCCTAGAAGGAATTGAAAGAGACCAAAACACGCAGTGCCAAAAGATGTTCGATCTTCTGAAGCATCCTAGAAGGAATTGAAAGTCGTTACTATATTCGTCTTTCAATTTGGCGACCTTTTCAGAAGCATCCTAGAAGGAATTGAAAGAAGTATACTTTTTCAAATAGTCTTTGGTTTTTTGTTGCTTTGAAGCATCCTAGAAGGAATTGAAAGTGCGAGATACGGCCATATATCCAGCAGACCTGTAACCAACGCAGAAGCATCCTAGAAGGAATTGAAAGTGTTTGTCTGGAATTGAGTACCACATAATTTATTTACTAAGTCGAAGCATCCTAGAAGGAATTGAAAGAATCGGAACCCCAACATAACGATGTATATCACGTCTCGAAGCATCCTAGAAGGAATTGAAAGTCCTATTGCCCCTCCCAGCAAAAGTGGTTTTAGGTATGGAAGCATCCTAGAAGGAATTGAAAGAACGTCCTCCAGGTAAAACTAGCGTCCTGCAGTGCCTTTTTGGAAGCATCCTAGAAGGAATTGAAAGTATCTGCACAAGTCGTGGCAAATCCCAATACGAAAGTGGAAGCATCCTAGAAGGAATTGAAAGATCTTTTTGCCCCTCCGATTCCAGTAGATTTATAATGGCGAAGCATCCTAGAAGGAATTGAAAGATAGCGTTTTTAACGCCATCGGCAATTATTTCGCAAAATTCGGAAGCATCCTAGAAGGAATTGAAAGGTAAGGAATAGAGGCTTTGCTATGTCACCTATGTACATTAGGAAGCATCCTAGAAGGAATTGAAAGCCCAGCTGTAATTTTGTACGGCAGATCGGGTCATACCCCGTCGAAGCATCCTAGAAGGAATTGAAAGTAACTTAACACCTCCCCTTCCTCTAACCGGAAATTCAACATGAAGCATCCTAGAAGGAATTGAAAGTTATGAAAGAGAGTTGGGCTATTGTTACGGTTTACAACCCGAAGCATCCTAGAAGGAATTGAAAATTTTTCAAATCTAATGGAATGATTATAAATTTCAAGTTGAGAAGCATCCTAGAAGGAATTGAAAAAACTGTATGCGGGGACCCTATCCCTATCTGCCATGTAGTATGAAGCATCCTAGAAGGAATTGAAAAGTTTTTGAAAGCCGCTTCCATTTTTGGCTTTCTTCGTCCATGAAGCATCCTAGAAGGAATTGAAAATTCCTCTTCTTGGCGGCATGCCACACCCTCCCCCCATCGAAGCATCCTAGAAGGAATTGAAAAATTTTTTAACGGCTTCAGTTTATGAGAGAGCCGTAATTCCGAAGAAGCATCCTAGAAGGAATTGAAAAGAGGTCTGGTGGTGGCTTTCGTCATATCGGAAGCCGTAGAAGCATCCTAGAAGGAATTGAAAATATAGTATACCTTCACGTCAGTCATTTGTCTCCTCCTCCCCGAAGCATCCTAGAAGGAATTGAAATGCTAATAATACCACATAAAATAACGGCGTTATAGCGTTTGAAGCATCCTAGAAGGAATTGAAATTTCTGAAGACTACGTCCCTTATCTCTACCTTCTTCACTACGAAGCATCCTAGAAGGAATTGAAATCGAATCCAGTATATTTCAATATCAGCATATTTAATTAAGAAGCATCCTAGAAGGAATTGAAATTCTTTTTCTTCCATCTTCTGGTAGAATCTCGATAATGAAGCATCCTAGAAGGAATTGAAATTTTATCATCTCTTCCGTCACCGTCAAGGCGAAATTTGCCGAAGCATCCTAGAAGGAATTGAAATTCCTTTGACATGGTGAGGGCGTGGTGGATTTCGTAACGCAGGAAGCATCCTAGAAGGAATTGAAATGCCGGAGCCCACTCCCCCCCTTGCGGGGTGAAGCCATCCACCATGAAGCATCCTAGAAGGAATTGAAATTCTGTACTTGTTATCAGAGGATTGGAACATCCTTTATTCAGAAGCATCCTAGAAGGAATTGAAATCGTCAACTAATGAGGGAAACACTTTAACTAGCTTAGAAGCATCCTAGAAGGAATTGAAATTTAACAAAATAAAAGTACAAAATCTGGCCGTCCCCGAGGAAGCATCCTAGAAGGAATTGAAACTTTTTATCAACAGTGGGAATTATATAGTTATAGTGCAGGGTAGTGTGGGCAGTAAGCTACGAATTTTTCTTTTAGCCAACCACAATATTTCACAAGAGATGAACAACATTAGACTCTTAGGAAGAACTCCCCGACCCAGTAATTGGTTAGGCAAGTGTAGACACTTTCTACTGCCGCATAG
>Ga0208549_100361_pt1 | contig 20535 bp, 20 predicted proteins | sample BED_host_MetaG_FD_187135 | JGI IMG/M metagenome (GOLD analysis project Ga0208549, IMG submission 187135) | Hot spring microbial mat communities from Yellowstone National Park, Wyoming, USA - BED_host_MetaG (SPAdes) (version 2) | ecosystem: Environmental > Aquatic > Thermal springs > Hot (42-90C)... | reverse complement strand
GGGTAAGGCCTCGATGAACTAATTGCGGGCTGACCCGTTAACAAGGTATCGGAGGGATTTGACACTGGGGATTGCCCCGAATGGGTAAGTGATATATCCCTCATGAAATGACAGAGATACGCTAGCTCGCTCTATAAGCCATGACTAAAAATGCTAAATGGCATCTTTCTAAACAGCATTATAGTTACTATTGAAACGCTAACATACAGGAAAAGCATTGCCGATAAATTAATAAGCAGCTCACATGGGTACCACGCCCTTACGGGCGTGGCTTCCCGGTTCATCGAAACGCTTACGTGTGGAATACTTTTCAAGTATTCCACCATCGCAGAGGCGTTCTCATCCCCGGGCGTCTCCCCTACGTTCCATAGGGAAAGCCCCTCCTTCAATATTACGATTGCTGAAGCTACATCTCTGTCGAACGTGGAGTTACAGGAGGGGCAAGTGAGCTCCCTTTGATGCATGTTAAGCTTAACGTATGTTCTGCAAACAGGACAAACTCCTGTTGTCTTAACGAACCTTCCTACCTCCACAGGGGTGCTAGCCTTCCTCTTCAAGGCATCGCGGATTCCCCCTATGGAGGTCTCGTAGATATTTTTGCCGAATAGCTTTTGCCACGAATGTATATTGTCATCTTGTAATACAACTTTTGAGTAGTTTGTCGTTATGAAGTGGACAACCTTGTTGATTATGTCACGCTTCTTATTATTCAGTTTCTCGAATTCGCGTTTAATCTTCAAAAGTAGCTTTTCCCTGTTTCTAGATCCAGGTTTTGCTCGAGAAAAGAAGTGATAAAGTCTCCTTAGTCTTTTGCTCATAGGCACTGAATATTGAATTTTGACCCCATTTGAGAAGGTTATTTGGTTCTTTACGCCTAGGTCTATGCCTATGGCTTTTTCTTTCTTGAGCTTGTCTTCTTTGGGCAGAAAGCATGTAACATACAGGTAATAATCCCCGTTCCTTTCTACTAAGTTTGCTGAAGAAAGCTCTGCGTTCTCAGGTATCTGATCAAGCCCTGATACCTTAAAGTTCCCAATGCCTTGTATGTGGATTATATTGTCCTTTTTCACCCAATACGTTACACCGTACTGCATCAACGGAATCGAATGCAAAGCCTTGACAAATTTGATCCTACCTACTTTCACGCCTTTTTCCTTTAACTTTGAAAGAGCTATCACGTTGTCCTGAAGCCTTTTTATCAGGGCTTGTTTCATCTGAGATGAAAGTGCTTGAATTTCCCTTTCCTAAAACGCGCTACCTACCTTGACAGGAACCGTTTTTACCTTGTAGTCCGCATATGGTTTGAAGTTAAGTATTCCGTTTGCAATGATGTAATTAGTAAACCATTTAGCTTCAAGAAAGAGGCGGTTAAGGATAGCAAGCTTGGTTTTTGAGATCTTGCTCTTATCAAGTTTTAGCTCAAAAGTTTTTGCCTCTTGAGTCCTTCTTCTAAGTAAGGTTTGTTTCCTCTTCTCCCTGATCTTTGAATTCTTCTCTAAGTTGGGCACTAACAATGTAATATTTTTTCTTTATATAAAAACCTGTTTTAAGGGGCTATCCATCCCCCCTTACCAGTAGATCAAAACTTTTTTAGTGCAGGATGGCTGTTTAACGTTATGGCAATAAACAGCATCCTGCGATCTAATAATGGTAACAAGTACTTATTATGAGTCTATAGACAAAGCTATGAACATAAAGGCTCGAGATAGAGAATCGATAAAGAAAGTAATAATTCTTTCTTCAATAACGAACTCTTATGTTGAGGGGACTGCTTCATCCGTTGACGTATGCGGACAGACTGTAAGGAACAACCCAAAAAGAGCAGCATAGCACGTTCTAAAGTACAATGAAGAAGTAATGAAGAAGATGAGGGAAATGGGGCGTTCAGAAAGCCTGTAATCGTTGCCATGGACTGGCACGACATAATGTTCTATAGCTAAACGCTGAAGGAGTAAAAGGGACTAATCATAAAAAAAACGGAACTAACTGGGCTTATCAGTTCGCAACGGCAGCTGTCGTTATGAGAGATGAAAAGTTAACAGTTGCCAGTAAATAACGAAAGTAAGGATGATTTAGGTTAATCAGCGCAATTTGATAGCTTGTTTAGCCTTGCCTAAAGTTTTTGAGTAAAGATAGCGTTTAAAATTTTGTTTAAAATCTGGTATAATAGCAAAAACGCAATAAAAATCAACAAAAGTTTTGATCTACTGGTTAGGACGGGGTCTCTGATTTAAAAGATGAAAATTCTGATCGATAGAGGCATCATTTTCTAGGTTTAAAAAAATTTATATTGAAAGCGCCAAAAGGGAAAGCGTGATACAGCCAATAATATATTTCCTCATATTGATAGCTGTTAGTGCTGTCTCAGGAATTCTAGGCGCTTTAGTCGGGCTTGGAGGGGGAACGTTTCTTGTGCCAATTTACACTTTATACCTGAGAATGCCTATAGCTTACGCAACAGGCGCAAGCCTGATTTCAACGATAGCCACTTCAAGCGGAGCCGGCAGCGCTTACATTAAAGACAAAATAACAAACATAAAGCTTGGAATGGGGCTTGAAATTGCCACAACAGCGGGATCGATAGTTGGTGCTCTCACTGTAGCTTTTATGTATTCTCATCATCTTCAATATGTGATATACATAGTGTTTGGTTTGGTTCTTCTTTCTCAGGTATACATACAGCTAACGAGAAGCAAATACGAGCTACCAAAAGAGATCAAGCCCGACTGGAGCACTAAGCTTTTCAAGCTATACGGGAGCTATTACGATGTTGTTCTGGAAAAAGAGGTTAACTATTATGGCGTAAGGTGGTGGTTGGGAGAAACAATAATGTTCTTTGCGGGTTTCATCTCTGGACTTCTTGGCATAGGTTCAGGAGCTTTAAAGGTCCTCGGGATGGACTGGGCTATGAACCTGCCCATGAAAGTATCTACAACTACCAGCAATTTTATGATAGGTGTAACGGCCGCTACTGGCAGCTCAATATACTGGATATATGGATATATACAGCCTTTCATAGCAGCCGGAACCGCTATAGGAGTTTTGCTCGGTGCCTTTATAGGAACAAAAATACTTGTAAGGATAACAAACAAGAGCATCAGATACATCTTCTCGGCGATACTTATATTCTTAGGCATCCAAATGGTCCTGAGGGGGCTTGGATATGGATTTTAACGACGTAATAGCTTACTCGTTGAGGGTGGGTGTTCTTATAAGCGCAGCCCTTCTTTTTATAGGGTTCATGCTCCTTCTCATTGAAGGAAAAGCTGGATACTACTCAATCAATCAGATAGCGTCAACCGCTTCGATGATCAACAGCTCTTATTTTAACGCAAACACGTTAATAAAAGGCACGGTATCCATGAATCCAGTCGCCATAATGTTTCTTGGGCTTGTAGTTCTTATAGCTACCCCTGTCCTGAGGGTTGCACTGGGTTTAGCGCAGTTCATAAGAGAAAAAGACTACATTTACTCAACTATTACTGCGATAGTACTGTTCAATCTGTTGTTCGCCATATTTATACTACCAAGCTTGTTACATTTGTAATATATTAAGCGTAATTTAATAAACAGATTCTGTAATGTCGTAAAGCACAACCGGTGTCTGAAGCTCTTTTTTGTTAACCTTGTAGTACTCTTCATAAATATTATGTTTCATTAAATGAAACTGTTCAAGCTTTTCTCCAGTGCTAAGCTTTCCAAGCTTTTTTGATATCTCCCAATAAGGCAGATCCCTGTACTCGTGTAGAGGCGAAACATAGATTATGTCTTTCCTGTCAAGCATTATTCTGCTTATAAACTCTGATGATTTCCTTACGTGTTCTTCCCAGTATTCTTTTCCCCCTGCGCCAGCCAGAAATATTAACCCTACATTTATCCCTGATTTTTTAAAGGTATTTATAAATTCAACAGCATCTTCTACCTGCATTGGCTTGTTAAGCAGGTCCAGAACAGTTCTGCTCCCGCTTTCTATTCCAAAGTAGACCCTTTCGACGCCCAGCTTTCTAAGGGTTTCAAGATTTTGCTTTGTAAGCTTTTCCGGGGTCAGGAATGCGTCAACAAATGAGTAAACTGGCAGCCTGAATACACCATTTATTATTTTTAGGTATTTGGCCAGCTTTTCAAAATCCATCAGGAGCGCGTTGGCATCGCCCAAAAAAACGCTCCTGCGGGACGCCAGCGAAGGTCCAAAGTAATCGATGAGCCCTTTTATCATATCTATAAGCTCTTTTTCTTCTATTACTTGGTACCGCTTATCTTTGTAAAGACGACAGAAGGTGCACCTGTTCCATGCGCAGCCAACAGTTATTTGAACGTAAACAGGAAAATACTGATCGGGGGGAACTATGGGAACAGGGCTTTTGTATATTTTTAATAGTTTCATGGAATCTTCTTGCAAGAATTCCCAACCAAGATTTTCCGCTTTAGGAACAAAAGGGCCTAAATCCTGTTTAAATTCACTCAAGAATTCATATGCTTCATGAGTAACTAACTTTGCTTCTTTTTCGCTCAGTAAAATTGCTATCCTCTCTCCGTTCTTGTAGCCTACTTTCAGAAACTGATTAAAAAGCGACCTTCTAAATGTTTCTTTACCATTGCTGTAGATAAGCAGCCTTCCTGACCTGTCAACTACAAGAACTCTTTTTCCATCAGATATGCTGGCTATTCCTTTTTCGATCTTTAACATCGTTTATCTGGAAAGTTTAACTCAGTTTTTCTTTAAACGTTTTATGTATTTTTGCTGAGAAACACTATTAAATTCATATTTCTCAACTATTTTGTTGCAGGTTTACTTACAGGTGCTGGCTTTTATAGCTTTTGCAATGGGATGCTTTTCTTTATCTTACGGCATAGACCTGTCCTTCGAAAACCATGAGATAACGCACTTTATTTATTTTCTTTTCCCTTTCATTACTACATTTCCAGAGCTCACGGTTTATGTTTACGGTTTATTTTCTGGAAAAGCAGGGACAGAAGTTGCTATAGGAACAGTTTTAGGTGAACCTTTTATCGTCATGACTGTTGGACTTTTAGCTTATAAGCTCTTTACGAGAAGGCCCTTAAAAATGGACAGTGGTTCGAGAGCTTCACTTTTAACCTTTATTTTTGCATCCGTGCTTTTTTTTATATCATATTATCTTTTTAGGTACGCTTCAGTTTTATTGATTTTTTTGTTCGTGTTTTATGAGTACGTAGCCCAGAAAGCCTTCAAAGGAGAAAAACACGAAAGTCTGAGAAAAACACCATTATTGTATACGGCTGCAGGCCTCGTTCTGCTTTCTCTTACAGGCAAGTACGTAGTTAATTCAACTGTATATTTAGCTAAGTTTCTGAGCGTACAGCCTTCACTTATATCGTTTCTTGTGATACCATTGATAAGCAGCGCTCCTGAAATAGTAGCGCCTTTTGTTTTTTCAAAGAGAAAAGAACAGGAACAGATAGCTTCTCTAATAGCTGAACTCCCATTGGTCATGAGCGTTTACCCGGGATTGTTGATGCTCGTAGAGAACATAACCGTGTCTTTTCCGTTAGCCTTGGGGATAGGCATTTCGTTATTGCAGGCTGTTCTTTTAATATCCGAAGAGAAGATCAAAAAGAACATAACGGCCTTCACTTCGTTTATCTTCCTCGCGTTATTTATCATAACGCTCAGAGGCTTAATATAGGGTAGATGTCATCAGGAGCCAGCCTTTTTCATAGCTTTCGCTCAATGCGGGTTCGTATTCATCATCATCCCTTAAATTAGATTTCAAAGATTAAAGCGTTACTGCTCTTTGATAAAAGGAACTTCTATGTTTAACCTTGTTATCAGCTCGTTAAGTATATCGTCAAGAACAGATCTGTAGCTGACGCTTCCGTTCTCTATCAGATCCATCTTAGCTTCAAGTTTTGAAGTTGTATCATCGTTGACAAGGTCCCAGAAGTTATCCTTGAGAAAGCTGTACGCTGCGATTCCAAGTTTGGTTGGCACTATTTTCTTCCTTTCCCCGCTGAGTATCGCATAACGTCTTATCAGAATTGTCTGTATAATCGTTGAGTAAGTGCTTGGTCTACCTATGCCCTTCCTTTTCATTTCCTCCACAAGGTCGCCTTCCGAGTACAGCTCTATGCGCCTGAACTCATAAAAGTTTTCAACCTTTACAGAAGCTTCTTTCACATAAACCGGTCTCCGCAGCTCCCTGTATGGGGGCAAAACTCTAGCAAAACCATCAAAAACATATTCCAGGGGTATCTCCAGAGGGTTTGGATCTACGGTCAGGTTTGTTCCGTCTTTTTTAGCGCTCAAAGAAATTATCTGCTTTCTGACTGTGGCAGGAGCCATCTGGCTTGCTATAAACCTCCTAAATATAAGATCATAAACAGCGTAATGTCTCCAGCTTATCGCTATAGGGGTGTAGATCAACCCCTGCTGCAGGTAGTTCTTTAAATCCTGAGAAGAGAGCGGTTTTGTGGGCCTTATAGCTTCATGTGCCCCACCTTCACCCCATTTTCTCGGGTAGAAGTACTGCTTTTCGTCCAGCGACAGTATCTGAGTTATGTAGTTTTTGGCCACAGAAATTCCTGCTTCTGAAACTCTGGTGCTGTCTGTCCTCGGATAAGTTATAAAGCCGGCTTCAAAAAGATCTTGAAGCGTTCCAGAAATTTCACTCGCAGAGAGCTTTAAAATGTTAGCTGCGTCTCTGAGTATTTCGCTCATCGTGTAAGGCGGAGGCGGATTGATCTTTTCCTCAGAAATTTTTGAGTCGATTATTCGGAGCTTAACTTCATCGCCTATTGCAAGCTTTACTTGTTCTGAATAAAACCTTATGGGAGTGCCTTCCAGATGCGCTGAGTACGCTTTTACGAGGTTCTTTTTGTCGTTGTACTGCCTGTACCTCTCTATTATCCAGCCGAGAACAGGTGTCTGAACCCTTCCAGCGCTAAGGTTTCTGTTTGGCCTGTCACAGCCTATCCCGTAACCCTCCTTGCAGTAAGATTTCCAGAAGTCGTTCTGTAGCCTTGTCGAAAGCTCAAAACCAAGCCACCTGTCATCGAGCCTCCTTACAACCTGCGCCTTTACCAGGTTTTCGTTTATGTTTCTTGATTCGCTTATTGCTTTTAACAGAGCGGGTTTGGTAACTTCGTGAAACTCCACCCTCTTTATTTTTGAGTTAAAAGGCCTCAGAAGGTTGTATATGTCCCACGATATTTTTTCACCTTCTGTATCTGGATCCGTTCCTATGAGCACAGTGTCAACGGCAAAAGCGAGCTTTTCTAAGGCGTTGATCATGCCAACCTTATCCCTTACTATCCTGGCGCCACATATAGGACAGGTGTTTCCGGCGGTCGTAACTTGGTGCCCGTTTTCACAATCTTTTATACCGGCGTAATGCGGGATATACTGCCTTTCACTATTTTTCATGATTTCAACTCCATGATAACCAACCTTATCGAGAGTTAGGTCAATTACATGACCTGCCGTGTAAGCTATGCTTAGCAGGTTCCCGCTCACTACAGTTTCAAAAACCACTATGCCTTCCCTTATCGTTATAGCTGGTCTCGAGAAAAAGTTAGCTATAGTCTTTGCCTTGTGAGGCGATTCAACTATCATAAGAGTTGAGGAGAACTTTGACGTCTCCTCGGATGTAACGACCTGTTCTTCAACCTTGACCTCAATCCTGTCTCTGTCTATGCGCTTCAGTATTTCTTTTATGTCAACCTCTTCTGGCCTCTTCCACTCTATACCAAAAGTTATAGAAGAGATCTTCTTGAACAGCTGGAACAGGTTCTGATCGTCGACGTACAAAAAGCTTAACCCGAGAGTGTTGCCCCATGACCTCATCCTTGATGTCCTGCCGCTGGCTTGAATGTAAGTTATTATGTCTGGAACGTAAATGCTTCCGTTCTTCACTACAGCCCCTATAGTAGAGCCTAACTTTTCAAGGAAGTTCTTATCTTTCAGGGCTTCATTCACTATGTTATATGCTGAAATTATAAACTGGTCTTCCAAATTCCCTTCTTTAACTTTCTTTGCAAGCATCTGCAGAGCTGCAGGGCTCAACCTTGTTATCTTCCTTCTTATGATCGATGCAAGCCTGTTTATTTCAGGCTTGTTTACATAAAGGGCGTAAGAGGTAAGTATGCGCGTCATCAAAACAGGGTGCATCTTTTCGCCTATAGTGAACTTGAACCTTGGTATTCCTATAAAGATCGCATACCTTATCTTTTCAGGAATATCTATGCCTCTTACAAGAGTCCCATAATGTGTCGCTACACCTATAAGTATAGAGTACTTGCCGTTCTTGAACTCTTCAAGAACCTTTACGTTTTTTCCGCTTACGGCGGCGCTCCTTATCCCTTGCTCGTTAAGTTTTGAGCTTAGGTACTCTGCATAATCAGCGCCGAGATCAGGCGTTACAAAGATCAAACCGCCGTCTCCCAGCTCGCCTATCCTTTTCTTTAAAGATTGAAGCAGATCCTGAGGCATATCTTCATAAAGATCTATTACATTTCTCGGATAAGAACCCGGAGAACCAGGTCTGAAACCCATAAGAACTAAGAAAAGAGGGCTTGAGCGAGTTATCGAGCCTGAGGAAAATATCATCGTCCTTTTGATCATTTTTTTCCTTATTTCAAAGAGCCTCTGAAGATCTAACCTTTTTTCTGTGAACATGGCGTTCTTCGCTTTCTCTATTTCCTCTTCTGAAAAACCTGCTAACCTAAGAACGAGCCTTATGCTTTTGTTTGACTTTAAGGCTGCATCAACATCGTCAACGAACACGAACCTAAAATCAGAGGACTCTACGTCTTCATAATGCATAAAAAGGTACTTTGAAGTCACTACTGCCACGTCAGCTTCGCTTATCTTTAAATTCTTGGTGTTGTACGTAAAGACTTTAAGACTTATCCCGAGCTTTTTTCCGTATTCAAAAAGCCTTTGAACAGATTGGGAAGCCAGACTCCTGGTTGGCACCACGATAAGAGATTTTTTCTTTTTCTTCAACATGTAAAGAGCAACAACTAGCCCAAACGTTGTCTTGCCTGCTCCAGGAGGCGAAGTTATAGCGTAGTTTTCGTTCCTGAGCAGCCTTATTGCCCAGAGTCTCTGGGCTCCGGATATCTTTGACCCCACAGCATTTCGAAAGAATTCAGAAAAATCCTTTAATCCTTTTATAACTTCATAATCTTCCTTTAACAGCTTTAGAGTGCCTCGTTTATGAAGCTCTTTCAGCATTTCTTCATACGTATAATCTTTTTCCTCGGGTAGACATCTAGAGCAAACGAGCCCTTTCTTTAACCTTTCAGCTTCTATAGGACCTCCACAATTTGGGCATGATGCATCAAAGACCGCTTTGAGCTCTTCTGTCTCTGATTTCACACATAATTTACATGAACGTCATGTTATAAACTTTTAAAAAACGTTCAATAAAGAAGCCTTGAATAAAGGACTGAAAATGCTTCTTCCAGAGTTATTTTTTTACCTGAGTTTACAGTCTTTTGCATTTCATTTACAACTTTAAGAGCCTCAAGCGCCACCTTTATGCCTTGGAGCTCGTCTTCTTCGCTGACATTAAACTCGACCTGTTTTTCTTCTCTGTAGTATGGAGAGACTATTAAAAGGACGCTCCCAAATCCTATTTTAACGCCTTTAACTCTCAGCTTACTCGAATAAAACTCGCTTAACAATGCCATCACAGAAGATTCCATAGAAGTTGAGATTGCGCCCATGTCCTCGTAAGACTTGGCTCTGGCTTCTATAACCCAAGGCTGTGACGATCTCCTTTCAGGATCTTCATCGGCATAAAGCGTGTCCTTTGTTATGCCGGGGCCGAACCAGAACCTTTTTTCGAGCTTTAGTTTTCCAACGGCTTCAGCAATAGCTAGCAACGTGATGATGTCTGATCGTGCAGGCCATTCAACCGGAGCTATCTTGCTGGATGCACCCTCATTTCTGATTATTCCGGTTTCTGCGACATAATCTCCTGGTTTCACGAAACTTGCCCAGCTTCCAGCTGTTCCGACCCTTATACTGAACACTTTTTTAGATGTTTGGTAATCTACGTTTGCAAGGTATTCAGTATAAGCTATTTCAGCAGATCCTGGTCCCATGCCTGTACAAAAAAGCGTTACAGGAAGATTACCGTAATGGCCGTTATAAACGTAAAGGCCCCTGTTTTTGTTTACCAATTCTGTATTGCTCAAAAGTGACGCCGCACTTTCAACTCTCTCCGGACTTCCTGCGTTTACTGAATATGGGCTGAGCGTTCCTTCCTTAGCTCTGATATGGTAAGATCTGCCGGTACTGTCTCTAAAGGTTCCTTCAAACAATTCCATACAAACTATAGCGTAAACCTAGGTATATTTTTTACTGTCTAAACTTTTTAAGACTGACATGATTGCGTGAATTTTTACTCGACATTTTCAGCTTGTAATAAAACAAACAGCAAACCTCGCCCTTTACAGAAAAATTTTATTAAAAAGCAATGGGGATTCTATGCGATGATATCTGATGGGTTAAGGGATAAAGTTTTCAGGTCGTTCGATTTTTCAACATCTTTTTCAGATTATTTTAGCTCTTCTGGGTTTAGAGTTTATGCGCGTTCAAAAAAATTATTCGTTGTAGACTCACAGGAGGGTAGGGAAATAGCTTGTTATCCTCAAATTCTTGGCGAGAAATTTGAACTTTTAAACTATAAACTTGCAAAAAGGTTTATAGAATTTTTGGACAGTGAAGGTATTTTTTCTGAAAGGATAATGATGCAGCACGTGCTCAGAGCATCGCTTGGATACAGGGTTTATGATGCACTTAAGGAAAAGGGTATCGACTTTATAAACTCATGGTCAAGACCGCTCTACAAATATGTATCATTTAGAAAACATGTACAGCGTGAACTTACTATGACGTATGATGAACCGCCAGCGTTACCTCCTGGCGAATATGTAGTTTTAAAGCCAGATACAGAAGCTACGGGAAATACATCTCTTTTTGTTCTTGACAACCTTTTTAGAAAGTGTTCATCTAGCGGGTGCAAAATAAAAAAAGTTATTTTTTACGGGTTCATTTCAGATAAAGCAATAAAAGTTCTTGAAGAATACCTCAAAGGAAAGGGCGTAGAAGGGGTTTATTATGCAATAGAAAACATAACGCCGCTGGCCGAAAACGGGTACGACATGCCTTTGTATGGGCTCGATGAATCTCGTTACGAGAAAGACGGCATAAAGAGCAAACTTGCGGCTTCAGTACCAGAAGAAGTTTTGAATAATATGCTTGAGTGCTATTATCCTGGCATGGATCAGCCAGGGGACTGGTCAGAAAGGCAAGTCAGGCTTTTTGACGGAAGAGAATGGAAAGACGTAGACCCAAAAGTTCACGCTCAAAGGAGCCTGAATGTTTTAGAAAAACTCAGAGAAATAAGTAAAGATGAAGAATGGTACGATAGTGCGCATGAAAATGTTTATAACAAAATAAAAGAAGATCTTTTAAAGATTTTAGGTGTGACTTAGAATAAGTATAGCTATAACTATGCCGTAAATAGCCACTGCTTCTCCTAGAGCAACCATAATAAGCGAGAAAGACCTGACCTCTGGTCTTTCAGGATGTTCAGCAACAGCTGCTGTAGCTGCTGCTCCAGCACCACCTATTGCTATACCTGCTCCAAGAGCTGCTAAACCGAACGCTATACCTGCGCCAACTGTATTTCCGAGTGTGTTAAGCGATTGATATATTAACAGTATAAACGGCAGCATCAATTCTCCTATCATCAATTATTTATCACCAGCGGTTTTAAGCTTTTTTATGTATTCATCTTTTAACTTTTCATATTCATTTTCTAATGTCTTGCTGTATTCTTCATGTTTCTTTTTAATCTGTTCCTTAGCTTCGTCGAACGCTTCCAACACCTGTCACCATTTTATTTCTTACCTTTTTTATTCTATTAAGCTCTTCTCTGTCCCTTTCTTCTAAAGTAATAGAAATAGAGGCTATCTTTTTCTCAGTCTCAGGTATTACTACCTTTTCAAGAGCGTTTATGAGCTTATCAGTATCTCTTAGATCTTTAATCAGCTTTAGTATAAATGATTTCAGCCATGCAGCTTCTATGATTGAATTTATAATTTTTTCTGTATCCTGAAAAAAGTTGCTCTGCGCAAGCGTCGTTGGCGTTATAACCTTTTTAGATTCTATAAAAGGTCTCCAATAGTGAACATCCATATACCTTTCTTTTTTTAGGTCTACTTCCAAGCCACCCTCAAGGATTTTGGAAAGAGCCAGTACTTCTTCATAACTCATGCTCGCAACCAGTACAGAATAATCGTCATAAGCTGTTTTTAGTTCCTCCAGAAATTTTCCGAGAACGGATGAAACCTGAGGACCTACCTCTGAAACTTTCTGTAATATTACATCTTTTTTTGTTGAGAGAATTTTATCTACATCTTTTGTAGCTTCAAGCTCTCTCTTTTGCCTTAACAGTTCAGATTTAGATATTACGTTTCTGAACGACATTTATGTACACCTTCTTGCTCTTTTCACTTATGTTAGTCCACTCGCTCTCAGGGAGTATGGATAAAATGTCCCAAGCTATGTTAAGAGTGGTATCGATATCCCTGTTTTCGTATGGATCCTGTTTCATGAACTTCTTCTCAAAAGCATCAGCGAACTGAAGGTATTTCTTTGACGATTCTGGAATACCTTCTTCCCCAACTATTTCTGCTAAGGACCTGACATCCATAGCCTTTGAGTACGAATTGTAAAGCTGGTCGCTCAGCTCTTTATGATCTACCCTCGTCTTTCCTTCGCCAACGCCATCTTTCATGAGCCTGCTAAGGCTCATAAGGACGTTGACAGGCGGGTAAATGCCTTTATGATAGAGCTCTTTTCCAAGAACTATCTGTCCCTCTGTTATGTAAGCTGTAAGGTCAGGTATAGGGTGCGTTATATCGTCTGCTGGCATCGAGAGTATTGGCAACTGAGTCAGACTTCCCTTTCTTCCTGTGATCCTTCCAGACCTTTCAAAGATAGTTGCCAAGTCAGTATAAAGATATCCAGGATAACCTCTTCTGCTTGGAACTTCTTCTCTCATCATGCTAATTTCCCTCAAAGCTTCCCCATAGTTCGTCATATCAGTAAGTATAGCTAAAACGTGATACCCTTCTTCAAATGCAAGGTATTCAGCTGCAGTCAGTGCAACCCTCGGAGTTACGATCCTTTCAACTGCAGGATCTTCAGCCAGATTCAAAAAGAGAACGCTTCTCTTTAAAGCTCCAGATTCTTCCAGTTCTCTTCTGAAGAACATTGCAGTATCTGCAGGAACACCTATAGCCGCAAATACCACCGCAAACTCTTCACCCTTTGCTATCGTAGCCTGTCTAGCTATTTGTGCAGCAAGCATATCGTGCGGCAAGCCAGAGCCTGAAAATATTGGTAGCTTTTGCCCTCTGACCATGCTAAGCATACCATCTATGACAGAAACGCCTGTCTGGATAAATTCGTCGGGGTATTCTCTTTTGTATGGGTTCAGGATCTTCCCGTTTATGTCAAGCTCTTCGGAGCCAACAGGTTCCGGCATGTTATCTATTGGCCTTCCGAGACCGTCAAATATCCTGCCCAGAAGCTCGTTCGAAACCGGAAGCTCAAGAGGCCTTCCGAGAAACCTTACCTTTACGTCGCGAGGGGAAAGCCCCTGTGTGCCTTCAAAAACTTCAACTACAGCTATGTCTTCGCTTACCTGTAAGGATCTTCCAAGCCTTTTTTCGCCATTACTGAGCTCTATTTCAACAAGTTCCTCATATCCTAGTTTTCCGTTGGTCTTTATCACCATCAGCGAGCCTTTTATGCTCTGAACGCTGCTAAAAGTTATGCTTCCGCTCAAAACTCCATCACCTTCTTCATGATCGCTTCAAAATCTTCTTTACTCTTTACGTTAAACCTGGCCCTTATAACTTCAAGGTAAATGGGGCTTGCCTTTATTTCTTCTACTGTTGCTCCTCCTGTAAGTTTTTCTTTTGCCTTTTCGTAGAATGATATTATAAGTTTTAGCAAATAATACTGTACCAATGGAGGCGTATACCTGTCAACTTCATGATATGCACTCTGTTTTAAGAAACCTTCTTTGAGCATGTTTGCCGCCTCTAGTAATAGCTTCTCATCCTCAGGAAGAACTTCTGGACCCAGGAGCCTTACGATGTTCCTCAGGCTTTCTTCTTTAAACAGTATGTCCAAAGCTTTCTTTCTCAACGTTTCAAATTCATCTGAGATATTTAAGCTCCACCAGTCAGAAAGCGATTCTATATATGAAGAGTAGCTTGAGATCCAGTTTACAGCTGGATAATGCCTTGAGTAAGCCAGATTTGGGTCAAGCAACCAGAAGGCTTTTACGTACCTTAGTGTGTGCGTTGTTACTGGTTCCGTAAAGTCTCCTCCTGGAGGCGAAACAGCGCCTATTATAGATACGCTACCGAAGTCGCCAGAAAGAGTTTCAACATATCCAGCTCTTTCATAAAATGAAGCAATTCTGGAAGCCAAATACGAAGGGTAACCTTCTTCAGCCGGTATTTCTTCAAGTCTTCCGCTGATTTCCCTTAAGGCCTCTGCCCACCTGCTTGTAGAGTCCGCAAGCATAAGTGAATCATATCCCATGTCTCTGTAGTATTCTGCTAAAGTTAGCCCCACATAAACGCTTGCTTCCCTAGCGGCAACTGGCATGTTGCTTGTATTAGCAATCATTATAGATTTTTGCATTATAGGCTTACCGCTTATCGGGTCGTTTAGCTTAGGAAAAGTCTTCAGCAGCTCAACCATTTCGTTCCCCCTTTCTCCGCAGCCAACGTAAACAACTAATCTAGAGTTGGCCCATGAAGCCATTTGATGTAATAGTACAGTTTTGCCAGTTCCAAATCCCCCAGGAACAGCGGCAGAACCGCCTTTTGCCAGGGGGAAAAATGCGTCGATTACTCTTTGTCCAGTTATAAGGGGCTCAGATGCAACAAGCCTCCTTTTTATTGGTCTAGGTACCCTTACTGACCATCTCTGAAGCATTGATACGCTTTGTTTTTCGCTTTCCTGAACTTCAGCTATCTGATCAGTAACCTTATAATCCCCTTCAGGCGCTACATAAGTCAAGGTGCCGATAACGTTTGGAGGAATCATTATGTAATGCCTTATCAGCTCTGTTTCTTCTACATAACCAACTTTTTCTCCTCCTTGAACCTTTATGCCAGGTTTAACTACAGGAACAAAGTGCCAGCTTTTATTAACGTCAATAGCTTCAGCTGTATAACCTCTAGATATTGTGTAACCTTCGATCGTGCTCAAAGGTCTCTGTAGCCCATCATATATATTCCCGACTATTCCTGGCGCTAAAGTGACTGAAAGCGGTGATCCTAAACCTTCAACCGGTTCCCCGGGTTTTAACCCTGTTGTAAATTCGTAAACCTGTACGTATGCGCTATCGCCTTCAACCCTAACTACTTCTCCAATAAGGCCTGCTTCACCTACTTTTACCATTTCATTCATTTGAATGCCAGACACGTCAGAAGCCTTTACTACTGTACCCTTAACTTCTGTTATTCTACCTTTTATTTTCAATTTCGTTCACCTTGTTTATTATTATCCTCTTTAACTCTCTCTTGATATCGTTTAACATTCTATCTAGATCATACGTTATGCTTTCATCGCCTTTTTTAAACGAAAAACCTCTCTCGAAATCTGTTACACCACTAACCTCTATCTTGTGTTTTCTTGCAATCTTGGTTAGTTTTTCTTGATCAAGCTTACCAGCATAAACTTCAAAACCTTCTCCTAAATTCTTTAAACCTTTAGAAAACATTTTTTCAAGCGTCATGCCGTACCTATCACTTTCGAGAAATTCTTTATATGCTTCAGAAATAAGCTTTTCTAGAAGTTCATCTTCTTTTATGCTTAAAATTCTTTTACCTTCAAGTTCTTGCTGTGAAGTCCTGATTAGCCTTTCCTTTTCATATGATTTTTTTGCTTCTTCAACCATTTTTTGCCCTTCTTCAAAGGCTTCATTTTTTTTATCTTCAATCATCTTGAGGGAATCATCAAGTGCACGGCTCAGCGTTTCCAACGCTATGCTCTTTTCCCTTTCAATTATAGAATTTATGCTTTCCATATCAGAAAACCTTCATAACCCTTTTTACTTCGCTTTCTACACTGGTCGCAGTTTCAAAAACTCTATAAGGAGGATCCAAAACCAGTATAGGGGGTTCAACTTTCATAGAAAGCTCATCGATTTCTTTTTCTATTCCCTTTACTACTGATCTGTCAATTACGATTAAACCGTAGCTGGATATTTTTGATTTTATTTGGTTAAGCACTTCATTTTTGTCCTCACTCTCAAGGCCTACAAAGCCAAGTAATCTAAAAAATGTAATAAACCTTTCAGAACCTATTGCCAAACCTTTCAATCCTTAAGTTTATATTAATGTGCTGCTCTTTTTAATTTTTACTGATTAACAATAACTTAATATATATAAGGCACAATCAAAAAAATGTTAATTTTAAAAGTTATATTTCAAAAGATTTGAATATTAAGTTGCGTTTATCAATTCGATGTATATTTATATTTTTATTGAATATTATAATACTTTTAAAACTGTTCATCAATCAGAAACAAGTTTGTTAAAAAGAATAAAAGTTAAAAAACAGACGGCTTTATTAGTAAACTATTAAAAAATTTTAAATGAATACAAGTATAACAGTGAATAAAGGTGTTTCAGATTTGCAAAAAATGAAGCCGATTAAAAGAGGATTAGTTATAATATATCATGGTAATGGGAAAGGTAAGACTACAGCGGCAATAGGTATGCTTATAAGAGCTATAGGACACGGTTATAAAGTAGCGTATCTGCAGTTTTTAAAGAATTCTGTTAGCGGCGAGACAAAATTTTTGTCTAAAATTTCTGAAGTGCTTTTCTATCCAGGGGGAGCCGGTTTCGTCGGAATTATGGGAGATAAAAAATCTTTGGATGAGCACAGGAAAAAAGCAAAGGAAACGTTAAAATTTGCAAGCAAAATACTTCAAGAAGGAACTTACTATATCGTTGTCCTCGATGAAATAAACTGCGCTTTAAGCCTCGGTTTGCTTGATCCGGAGGAAGTTTTACAGGTTATAAATTCTAGAAAGGAAAACGTCAACGTAGTTCTCACAGGATGCATCGCGCCAGATAAGCTTATAGAAATTGCTGATATAGTAACTGAAATGGTAAAGGTAAAGCATATATACGATCAAGGTTACCTTGCTAAAATTGGTGTAGATTTTTAATATGTTTTTGATTTTTATACTTCTATCTTAGTTAAGAGTTTATATTAACATGAGCTAACGAAAATTATGAGATAAAGCTCTGAACATGTTTAAAACATAGATGCCTGGGTAATCGCCGTAAGAAGAAGCGTCTATGCTTCCTGCAACTCGTCTGTTCAGCGCTATGAATGGACCTTCTTCCCACTTGACTGCCTCAAATTTTTTGTATAAGGCTGCGGATAGTTCAAAAGATTTTTTTAGATGCCCCTCATCGCATAGAAAAATTTTGTCATTTATGCCGCCAAAGATTTTCCTATAAATTTTTGCTATGCTGTCTATGACTCTTTTTTTATTAGAAAAAACTACAGTTTGTTCCCCAGTCTGTCCAGCTGTACAAGCGGGCGAATACATATATAACGATTCGCCCAAGGCTAACTTTTCTGATGAAAAAGTAAGATCTACTAACGAGTAACCGGAGAGCTCATAAACCATGTCTAATTTTAAACCGAACCTGTTTGGCGATTGAGCGAAAACGGGAAGGTTTTTTGGGATGTTCTCGTTGCTAACTCTGTAAGGTCTGATGTAAAATGACCATGATAAATCTTCCCAAGATTTTCCGACTGGATTTAACAGAGCTATTCTTTTGTTCTTTAAGGAAAGCAACCATGAGATAAATACTTCCTTTCTGCTTCCCATGACAGTTACATAATCGGCTTTATGAAAAGATTTGAGTTCTTCAACATCAAATATTTTTTGTTCAGTACTCATATCTATTCTTTCGTATTCAGAATCTTTATAAAATCCAAGTGACCAGCCCTGAGCCCTTAAAGAGTCCAGCAAAAAAACATTTAACAGGCTTTCTTCTACCTTATTCGGTTTTAATCTATCATAAATATCTGATTCTCTACCGTAGTCTTCGAGTTTAAATCCGCTTGCCTTTTTGATCTCCCCTATCTTTTTTACTATAGACCTTCTTTTTCTCAACAATCTAATACAATCATATAAAATTGCGAATGCTTCCTCCCTTTTTTTAGAAAGTTCTTCATCTTTCATTTATAAAACCCCCTCTAAGAGCCATATCTGCAAACACAAAGTAAGTCAAGGCTTCTGCTATTGGTACAGCTCGTGGTATAACGCAGGCATCATGCATCCCTTTTAGCTGTAAAATGCCCTCTTCAATCTTTTTTACATTTACAGTTCTTTGAGGCCTGTAAATAGAAGAAACAGGCTTAAATGCGATAGTTGCTATCAACGGTTGGCCGTTAGTCATTCCGCCAAGAATGCCTCCGGCGTTGTTTGTAAGCGTAGTTATCTCATTGTTGCTTAAAACATATATATCGTTGTTCTGTGAACCTCTGAGCTTTGAGGCTCTGAAACCTGCGCCAAATTCTACTCCTTTTACTGCAGGTATGGAAAAATAAGCTTTTGCAAGTTCAGAATCCAGTGAAGAGAAAACTGGTTGCCCAAGTCCTACGGGAAGCTTCCCCGTGATTATTCTTACTGTACCTCCTAAACTGTCACCTTCTCTTTTAGCTTTTAGTATCTCTTCCTGCATCAACGCATCGTGTTCTGCTGAAGGACACCTTGTCTCAAACTCATACCTTTTTCTAGCGTTATCTATATCAAAGTCTGGACACTCTACTGGTCCTATGCTTTTTGTATAACCAACTACCTCTATTCTTAATGGCTTTAGTATCTCTTCTGCTACAGCTCCCGCTATTACAAATCCAACAGTTATTCTGGCGGAAAATCTCCCCCCTCCTCGAGGATCGTTAAACCCTTTATACTTAATATAAGCAGGATAATCCGCGTGACCTGGCCTTACCCAGCCCTCTTCAGCAAAGCTGTAAAAATCATCAACGTAACCTTTATTTCTTACAATCGCGACAAAAGGGGCGCCAGTTGCCTTTCCCCTGTAAACGCCAGAAAGTATTTCTACAGTGTCATCCTCTTTTCTTTTTGTTGATGCTAAGGATGTGCTTGGTTTGCGCCTTGCAAGCCACTCGTTTATTCTTTTTTCGTCTATTTCTGTACCTGCCGGTATGCCTTCGATAAGAACGCCTACAGCCTCACCATGACTTTCTCCAAAGCTCACCATTAAAAGAGATCTGCCTAATGAGTTATCGCTCAAATAACCTCACCTTAAGACCGTTTTTCTTCATTTCTTCAAAGAATCCTGGAAAAGATTTCTTTACGGCTTCATAACCATCTATAACACATTTTATCCCGTGGGCAGCGCATAGAACCGATAAGGACATGACAACCCTATGATCTCTCCAACCTTTTAATTCTACGTTCTCAGGTGCCGATTTAGGTGGCATTATCTTTATTTTATCGTCCTTTAAGTCAACGATACATCCTAACTTTGTGAGTTCAGAACTCATAGAAAGCAGTCTGTTGCTTTCTTTATACTTTACATGAGATATGCCGGAAATTTCCAGAGGGATCTTATAACCTAAAACTGAAAGTGGAGGAAAGAGGTCAGGGGCATTTTTTAAATCAATCTTTAATGATGCTTCTGGAACCTTTCCTTCTACCTGCATTCCAGACTCATCAAAGTAGTACTTAACATTTATAAGATCGAGCACTTTTATGAGCTCTTCAAGGTCTGCCTGAATTGGCTCCTTTTTAAGGTTGAGTATTTTTACTGTTCTCCCGCTAAGAATACCCAATATTATAAAAAATGATGCTGATGAAGCATCTGAAGGGACCACAAAACTAGATGGTTTGTAATCTGATGGTTCGACAAAATAAGAATTTTCGTCTTCATAAACTTTAACTCCAAAGCTCTCCATTACAAACTCTGTCATCTTTACATAATGTTTTGAAACTTTATCTGTCCAGCGAATTTCAGTCCTTTCTTCGTTTTTTGGTGAAACCAGCAAAAGAGCACTTACATATTGTGAAGATTCAGAAGATCTTATTTCAGCTTTCCCTCCATTCATCTTTTTCCCTTTAACTATCACTGGAGGCCTACCATCTTCACCGGCAGTGATTGCAAACCCTCCCAAAGCGTTTATAGCTTCTGTTAGAGGCCCCAGCGGCCTTTTTATAAGGCTGCTGTTGCCCGTGAGGACGGTATATCCACCGGCGGCCAAAGTAGAAAAGGCTGTCATGAATCTTATTCCGGTTCCAGAACCTCCCATGTTCAATATATTTTGAGGGTGTTTTGGCTGCTGACCGTAAACTTTATTGCCGTTTATTCTGATTCCCATTTTCTTGAGTGCCCTTATCATAAGAACTATATCTTCCGGAAAGGGCCTATTCATACTTATAATGCTTTCACCGTTTGCAA
>Ga0208549_100355_pt1 | contig 20644 bp, 15 predicted proteins | sample BED_host_MetaG_FD_187135 | JGI IMG/M metagenome (GOLD analysis project Ga0208549, IMG submission 187135) | Hot spring microbial mat communities from Yellowstone National Park, Wyoming, USA - BED_host_MetaG (SPAdes) (version 2) | ecosystem: Environmental > Aquatic > Thermal springs > Hot (42-90C)... | reverse complement strand
GGGAAGTACAAAGTGGTGATTTCGTATTCATAAATTCTAATATTCCTCATGCGCTAGAAAACGAATATGACGAGGATTTTGAATTTATCTGTATAATATCATATGAGGACGATATGAGTATCCAACCACTTGGAGGCTTTTGTGGTGAATAATCTTTATTTCATTTTTTCACCAAATTTAAAAACGAGTATTTTCTAGCATACAATAATAATCTGACGAGCAATAATTTAACATGGATTCTAAGTAAGTTTTAGCCTATTACATTATTAAGATATATACAAAATAAAGCGTTATTTGATTAAGTTTTAGAAAGATTATAATATAGAAGATTTAACCAAAAGGGATATTACAGAATGGCAATCCTGCAATCTACTGTAAGTTTGTAACTTTAATTATATTTCCTAATAATACATAAAAAAAAGTTTTATATGTTACTTTCTTACATGTATTTTACATTATATGGTTAGGTAAACTTCTGTTTGTTTATAGCTTAAAGTAGTTGCCTTAATCTGGTCCTTTACTTTTTGCAATTGTAAAAAAGAATATGATAAAATTAAGCATGAAACTGCTTTATTTTATTCGGTAGCTTTCCGATTTTTAAAGTATTGTAAGCTCGGCATAGCATTGATATATATAGACTGAATGTTGCAAGAGCAAGAAGCATAATTGAGGCTGGTACCCGATTATTCATAGGAGTAATTGCAGAATAATAGGTACTTGATTCTTATACTTGTAAGAAAAGTTCCTCTTACTGAAAGAATGTGCCAGGAATAGATAGACTTTAGAGAGATGCAAGAATGGTTGAATAGTTTATGATTATTACATCAAAGAAATAGCTAAAGAATTAAAGTGGAACTTGTTGATTTAAACGTTTTTAATTAAAAAATCCAATATGATTTTAATTTAGAATCATAACTAAAAAAATACATAGCATCATTAATTAACGAGAAGAAAATAAAACTAATACATAAAAGACTTTTATTGTAAATATTTCAAGAGGCGCAGAAATGAATGAGTAGGTAAAATAATTGTAGCATTTATAAATAATGACGAACATCTTCAAGCCATGGGTATAATCCTAGAATAGCAACTCTTTTAATGTTTGCATTAAGTTTAGCTTTAGCGGGTACAGGCGGATCTTTATATGCTCCCTTATATGTTCCATTTGCCTACATGGTTGGTGACATGCTACTTATGCCTTTGCAACTGTAGTAGCTGGTGGTATAGGCAGTATGACAGGGACGTTAGTAGGAGGTATAATTTTGGGCTATGATATTCATACGTTGGCTATATTCGACCATTCTTAAGTCCCATAGTTGTATTTTTAATGCTCTTCATAATTCTTATTGTAAAGCCTGAAGATATATTTGGCACCAAATAATAAATAACTACATAATTATTATTATTTTTATTTATTTTAAATAAATAAAATTAGTTTCAATTCCTAATTTATATTTAAAGAAGAAATTAATTATTTTTTAATCACATGCTAATTCTTTAGTTCATCATTTCTCTTAAGACATAAATATAAATATGATATTAAAAACAATATAATTCTCATCTACATTTCTGGGTGTATGTATCATAAAGGTTATATCTTTTTTAAATTCAGCAGTGCCTTGAAATATTGGATCACTTGCTTTTATTAAGTTGCTATACCTGTCATTCTTACTATGATATCTACGATTGTTACTTCAGAAATACTTTAGACATATCTAAATAATTATGGAACCATCGAATATCTTCTTCTTAGAAAACTAGCTTCTGGTAGTAACAGTTTTCCAGCTTTAACTAGATTCTTCTATTTTTTAAACGGAATCTACAAGAATATCTCTTAGATGCTTAGAAACATATTTATCATGGTTCGCGATTCATGAATAATGTTATTCCCTACCAGTTACTATACCTATTATAAGTCTTGATAGTATTATGTGCTTATATTTTCCTTATGTTAATTATTAAAAAAGAATAAGTTATAACGAAAAGATTCTTAACTCTTCCCGTAGGCCAAATATTCCTATTAGAACATTACCTGATTGAGTGCTTTCTTTAATTCTTCTTGACCTTTGCTTTTAGATTCAAGTTGTTCAAGTATGTTTCTAAGTTGAATTTTTTTAAAATACTACATTAATTTTATGCACTTACCTTTAAATTTCAATTAAATGAAATCTACATGAATAGATCAAAAATCATATGTCAAATAATTATAAATAAAAAACATAGGATGCTTAAGGTATAGTTTGAACCTTCAAACAATTAACTTTATCTCATAATTGAGTCATGACATCAAAGACATCTTTGCATTTAAAACATACATCAGAGAATCTATTACAAATATTTACTGAACTTTGGAAAGATTGTGTGCCAAGAAAGGATTCTACGACGAAAACTTTATATATTATGAAATCAATTGTAACAGAGAAACATGAGCGCAAAAATTATTAATAAAGCCGATTATGGGACTACAATATCCCCTGTTGCAAGTATTGACTATGATAGAATGTTAAAAGATAAGCTTAAAAGAGCAAGAGATGCTATGAAAAAATATAATCTGGGTTCTGTTCTTTGTCTTACCACTGCTAACATAGAATATGTTACTAACATTCAACCCATGGCTGGAACGGCTATTGGAATAGGTGGCAATGTTTATGCGTTACTTCCTTACGAAGGAACGCCTATATTTTTCCATGACTGTGATGGCGCGTTCCATCTTAAAAATCTCGTAAAAAATGTAGAGGTAGAGTATTCCATTCCTCCATTTGGAGGACCATGGTGGAGTAGCGCACATGAAGCACGAGAATATTTAACAAGCATGTTTGCTGACCAAATATATGAAAAGTTAAAGGAACTTAAGCTCGATAAAGAAGTGGTTGGAATTGATTCAAATACTCCGCATGTGGTACATGCGTTAGAAAAACGCGGGTTAAAGGTAAATCCTATTGGTGGGGAAGCCTTACTTGAAGCAAGGATGATTAAAACACCAGAAGAACAGCAACTAATAAGGTTGTTAGCATATACTATAGATGGTTGTTTTGCATTGATGGCACGTATTGCCAGACCTGGAGTTACTGAGCGTGAAGTATGGAAGAATATTGTTAGTTACGCAATAGAACATGATTTAACTGTAGATGGGGGTTATATATGCTCTGGTCCACACACGTGGCCGAAGGATACAAGCAGAATATATACAGATAGAAAGCTTAGGCCAGGAGATGTGCTCTATGCAGACTTCTTTAACTTTGGATGCTTTGGCTATAGATCATGTTACTATAGAACATTCAGCATTGGTCCCGCATCAAAGGAAGTTAAGGAAACATACGAAAGAGTTATCACATGGTTAAAAGAAGCAGAAAAAGTTTTAAAACCAGGCATAACAACCAAAGAAGTTGTGGAAAAATGGCCTGATGAAATAGAATTATGGTCTAAGAGACCTCCATACATAACAGACGAGAAAAAACTTCTATCAACATTCTTTAATAACATGGGACATAGTATAGGATTAACACTTTATGAACCACCTTTCTTCTGGAGACCAACATCTCTAAAATGGCCACAGAAACTTGAAGCTGGTATGACAATAGCTTTAGAAACCGTAGATGGGACACCTGATAACAGGTTTGGAATAAGAATCGAAGATATGATAATAATAACAGAAACTGGATATGAGGTAATTAGTGGTTGGCCTGCTGATGAAATAACTGAACTTCCACTTTATTAAAAGTTTTAAATCTAATCAATTTTTTAAATTATTTACATATTTTATTATATTAGGATATGGAGCTAAGGAAAATTTTCTGTTGAGTTAGCCTCCTATTATATCTAAGCCTTAAATTTTTCATATTTTTAAATTCTAGTTGTTTGTAGAAAAACTCGTAATTGCCTATGTTTAGAATATGAATACGATTACATTCGCCTTCGATGTATATCAAAGTACTCCATAACTAGAATGTATGTTCTTCAGTTCTTCTTAATCTCTTTATTATCCACATTTATAGTATCATGCATGAATTCAACCATCTAAGAATTACAATGAAATTTTTACATCTAATACGAAAATCTACCGTTTTAAACATTAATCTTCGTAACTTAATTTCTCAATTTAAGCTTAATAACACCTATTTGTCAATTTTTTTAATAGGAGATACCACTGTTGACCTTCGTCCTCTATCACTAGCTTAGCAGTCCTATTATATAAAAAATTCCATAATATTTTTATTAGATTTCCTTTTGGATATTTTTTATGTAACATTTCTGTTAACGATTAATCCCTTGCAAAGAAAAGCTTAACTTAGAAAATTTAAAAAAACTTAAGCTCATAATAGACCGAATAATCCAAAGAATTAAATTAGAAAGATGCCTAAACCATAACACTTTTTTAAATACAGTTTGCGAGACTTCAAAAAAGCTTAATCTTGATTTCTGGTATGTGGAATGTGCATAATCCAGAATGTGACAAGATTTAGAAAGCAAGATCAGGAAAAGAGGAAAGATCGGGTCTCTTAGAAAAGCCTATGTTCAATTCATATGATTTCAAAAAGAGCAATATATGTTTAAAAATTAAAACAAAACAAAATTTTTCTAATCATACGCTCTCTTCCTAAAGTAAGGATATCAAGAGAGTTACAACAACAATTAGTATATTTATTATTATACGTTTCCTAATACAATAAATTGTAAATATATTCCTTACCTGTTATCATTTATATTAATAATACATTCTAAAACTCGGAATTGATTTTCAACTTTAATAAACCAGCGTATGCTGGCCAAATGAAAATTTGAAACCATATTTCTCCTTCTTTCGCATTTTCAATTTTTAAAATTCCAAAATACTTGCTTAGCATATTCTTTTTCTGGACTATGAAATTAACAGTAATTTTCTTCTTATGTTTTTATCAATAATTCTTGCTAATCTTAAGCTATTATTTGTAGCTCTTTTGAAAGCTTAATTTAAACAATTTTATTTTTCATCATCTTTTTCGATCTTCATGACGGTCTAAAAGAGAAAAAGCCAGCTTGAAGCACATTGTACCAGCAACACTGAGAATTATGTATAGGATCAGCACCATGCTATAGCTCTTTGTGATATCGTAATCGTATCCAGCGATTATCGAACCTAGGAGACTCGCAAAACCAAAGCTTGTAAAGAGAATTCCGTAGTTAACGAACAAGAATTCTCGGCCGAAGAATCTTCTCGTAGTTAGCGGTAGGGATACAAGGAAACCTCCATAAGATAAACCAGCTCCAATGGCTCCTACAACCAAGAGGACGACTTGTAAAGTATCATTGAGCAGGGAAGTTAATAATAGGATTAGGCCTCCCAGTATTGACAGCATATATAGTGCATAAATCCACAATGAGCCTATCATGTCTATCATGCGTCCAGTAATCAAACGTCCTGCCATATTAGATAACGCCAGCAATATCACTGAGAGAGCAACATTGAAGGTTGAATTAGCCATAGTTTTGGCTATCAGTGGTGCAAGATTGGCACTAGCGAACAAGCCGAACGGAAAAGCAACCGCATAGGAAAGCCATAACATGTAGAATGATGGTTTCCTCAATATTTGAATCGGCTTTACTTCGATAGATCTTTGCGTACTATCTTTGCTCGATATAAGCTCTTCTCCATACTTACCGTAAGAGCTTCGGCTATACAGTATAGCTGTTATGCCTGTAGTCAGCGTAAAGATCCCTACGGTTAAAAACTCGGCCCTCCAGTTATTGATAATTTCATGAAGTCCAACCATAGATATCATGCCGATGGTAACTCCTGCCGCTATTATGCCTGTCACTGTTCCTCTCCTCTTAGGAAGCATAGACCCAAGTGTTAAGGAACTAAGGCTGCCAATTGACACTCCTGCTCCGTATATCAAGCCGAAGAAAATTGCAATTTCCTGAAACGATCTTGAATAGGAAGCTAAGATTAGTCCTATTCCCATGAGTAGAAGGCTTAGAGATAAAGATTTATGCGTTCCAAGCTTCCTAACGATGAAGCCTATGAACACTCCAGCAAAGCTCAAAAGCAAGGTTACGAGAAAGAAGGGTAACGATGCCTCTGTTCTACTACAATTGAAAGTGGCTTCTATTGATAAGACCCATATATTCCACACCAGCACAGGTCCCATGAAGAATTGTGTTACAAAGCCGAGCAATATTAATATACTAAGCGCAGATTTTTTCCAGATCATACCTCCTTTTCACAATTTTAATAGCTTTATCATATTTAAATATTCCTATATTAGCAATCCAATTAGTTTTATGAATATAATAAAAAAATGTGGATATTTTAATAATAGTTTAGGGTAAAAAATTCTTGGTATAGATATTTTTAATGTTTGATTAGTTATCTACATTACATGTAATTTATCGTAGTTATAATTAAATAAAACTTTTATTCTTACCTCAATATTTTAAATAAATAAAATTAGCTTCGATTCCTAACATTATATTTAAAGAAGAATATTGTTTTCTTCATTACATGCGAATTCTTCAATTCATAATTTCTCCTAAGACATAAATAAAAGATGATATTGAAAACAATACAAGTCTTATCCACATTTCTGGATGCACATATTATAAAAAGACGAAACGATAACTATAATTGTTTCTTCTCCAAGAAACAATTATTCTTAATAGAACATTATTCTTGACAGTAGGATTATATCTTTTTTAAATTCAGCAGTGCCTTGAAATATTGGATCACTTGCTTTTATTAAGCTGCTATACCTGTCCCTTCTAGTTATAATTTCTACGATTGCTTCCGCAGAAAGACTTTAGACTGCTCATTGGTTGCATTTACCTAGAATAAGCGCTTTAATTTTATTTAGCTTTTAATCAAACTCTAATAAAAGCTTATTATCAATTATTCATAATTATTTAAGATGGTGTATATATATTTTTCATCCAATGCTGGAAAGCACCTAATCCAGCTTCTTAAACAATTTTTCCTAGTCCGCTACAATCTGCCTTTTCTTAGCTTTTCCATATTTATTTTTTCTTCAAAATCTACTGCAAATTGACCATAACCGCTTGCATAGTCAATTTCTCCCTCTATAGAACTTCTGTAGTCTCAAAAGCCAACTACCAAGTTAAATTTAAAACTCATGGTTAAATTATAAATCACATTCAAATATATAAATTTATCTTTTTTGTATGTAATTTATAGCTTTTATTTTTTTATATCATATTTTATTGATTTCTTTGCTTTTTAATTTGGCTTATTTACGGAACTTTTGGAAAAGCAACTGAAGTTCTGCTAGCTGATTATTTTTGGTCTATTTCATACTTTTCCTCACATATTTTTCAGGTATGTAAGCTCTCTTTTTAGGTAATCATTTGTTTTAATAAAATATAATTATTTTATTAAAAGATGTAATTTTTCCCCGAATTTTTTTTATTATTTTTATGTAATTATGAATGGAATTATTTTTAGCTTTAGTATATTATTATTTAAAAATGCCTTACCCTTTAAATACGAAAAACAACTGAAGTTAAAATATAAAATTTGAGAGTTAATGAGTGGTAGCAAAAAAATTAAAAGGTTGTTGGCAGAAGCATCTTATTTAAGAATAAGCTAATTAAAAACAAATATATAATATATAATAAAATAACTCAGAGTTATAGTAATAATGCATACTCAAAATTGTAAGCTTTTAATTTCCAATGCTAGTGTTAGTAAACTAAAAAATAAATTGAAAATTGTAAAAAAGCAGAGAACATATCTCATAATTTAAGCCATCATTTCATTGGCTCAATTAAGTTAATAAAAAATAAAAAATGAAATTATTTCTTATTTCAAAAAATGATTTTGGATTTAAAGAATTTTCAAAAATTCAAGGCATGTAATTAAGTTTAGATCAGTTAGTTAATATTAAAGCAGTTCCAGTTGTTATGTTAGGTTATTATGCATAAGTAGTAATAGCCGGCCATTGTTCTTTAACATATGGCAAAATTTTATCTCTCCATCTCCTAATTTGATCTTTTATTAGCTCAAGTGACGGCCCCTCATACGTACATGGAATTAATCCTATAGCTTCAGGTTTGAACTCCTTGATAATCCTTTCAATCATTGCTATACCTTCATCATATGAACCATAGATCCAGCGATCTTCAGCCATTATATCTACAGTAAGTTCTTCTTCATTAGAAGGCGGCGGATAAAACTTAGAAGGAAGATCAAATATTCCTCCACCCTTCCAATAAAACTTGTAAGTGGGGAAAAAGATGTCTCTGCCACATTCTTTATCTGCAGTTTCCCTGTCCTTAGCAACCCAACATTCCCTTGAAATGCGAACATGAGGTGTCTTACCAAGCTTCTTGCATTGTTCAACATATGCATCATATACTTTCTTATAGAAAGTGAGTGTGCCTGCAGGGGCTATAGAGATTCCGTCTGCAAATCTGGCAGCTCTTATGCCGCCTGGTACTGTCCAACCAGCATAATACACTAAAAGCGGTCTCTGAATAGGCATTGGTCTAAGCCTGAAATTCTTAACTGTGAACCATTTTCCTTTAAAGTTCACTTTTTCTCCTGCGAATGCTTTGGTTAATATTTGTAGACTTTCCTCTACATATGAGAATCTCCTTTTAAGCGGAATTCCGAACATTTCAACTTCCTCTGGTTGATATCCAGCACCAGCCTCAAAAACTAACCTTCCCTTCGAAATTACATCTACACAAGCTGCTTGGCCTGCTAATCTGAGCGGATGAGTTCCGAAGGGGAGACAAACAACATGAGTACCAACTTTAATTCGCTTTGTAGCAACAGCTAATGCAGCTGCCCATGTTAATGGATCTGGGATATATTGATCAAGAGCATGATGTTCCGAGATCAATACATGATCCAGTGTTGCTTTCTCAGCTTCTAGAGCTAACTCGACATACCAATCGAATATTGCTCCTGACCATGAAATTGGATGCTCAGGCAGATTTAGTCCTATTTCTGTCATACAAAAAAATTATAATTTAGCAATATATAAATATTTTGTTAAAAAAATCGTATTGCCTATTGAAAGTTAAATTTAACCATAAAGTTTGAGATATAACAATTGGCTGTAAACTGAAAAAATTAAACAATTGTTGATAGACGCTCATCTTATGTAAGAAAAAGTTAATTAAATTGTCCTCTGTATTAATATTTTTCTTAAACATGCAAATAATGGAAAATATTATATATAATCGGACAAGATATCTTTGTAACCTACAGGATTCCAAATCCCAAAATAGAAAAGGCTGAAAGGAAGGTTTTATCTGAAACGTTAGAAAGTATCACAGTTTCCTATGACGTAGCTGAAAGATTCTATGGAAAAAATATACAGAAAGTTTTATATATGAGTTTTAGATATGTATTTATGTAAAAAAATACTATGCCATACAGAAAGCTTAAAAATAACATGGGGAAACTACAAAGACCTCTTATATATAGACAACCTATAAAAGCTATTTGGATTACAATACTGGCGGTGGTACTTACTCTGATTTATTTTTATGTCGGTAGGTTATTCTTTGATAATATCTTTAACTTCCTTGCGTTCACATTTATTGGCTATATAATTCCATGGCAAGTGGCAGCTCACATGTTTGAGAACTGGCCAGCATCTAAATTATTCAAAAATCCTATCCAAGCCGGTGTCCTACAGGGGATAATTTTTTGGGTTGTTTACATTGTATATGCTTGGTTGCTGTTGTATTTAACAGGTAAACCGTTGTCAGCTATGTTTCCATTCATTGAGACATCAATATTTGTTTTTGCTGTTTGGTTCTTTATATTTGATAATGAAACGGGTCTTTCAGGAAAACAGCCGCTTCAAGGAATATTATCTTGGCTGATTATAACGGTCGTTGGCTTTCTGTTAGTTGATTCTTTAAAGATTGACATAACATGGATATGGTTTCCAGCAGCGATTGGACTATTTTTAGGCTTTTACAAATGGCCTGTTCATTGGATGAAGCAACCTCTGAAAGGCGTATTCTCTGGTTCTCTAATGGGAGCCATTACTTGGATATACTACCTTGTGTTAGTGCGGTTAGGGATGGATCCTTTAACATTTACTACTAAAACGTTATCATGGATAACCGGCAATCTTTTCATGATAATTCTAACTTTCACGATGTTGTTTTGGACGATTATTACTAATAACTGGCCAGCAAGAAAATTTGGCCAACCAGCGAAAGGTATCATTAATACTTCTCTAGGTATTATCTCGGCGATAATTCTTTACATAGTTAATGTGAACATTGTTCCGAATACTTTCACAGATCTGCTAAATTCATTTCTCTTTTGGTCTGTACTGTTAATGTGGCTATGGGGGTTGTTATTTACCCAAAAACTATGGTTCGCTGGATATACGTTTGAAGATTTAGCTCATGAAAAATAAATTAAACTAATTTCTTGTAATTGTTTATTAGCTCGAGCTAAATTATTGGTACTTTGAGTTGGAATACAGAACAATAATTGTTTTGGGGCAAACATGCAGAATTATTCGTGGTATATAGTATAAAACCAATTATTTGAATCAAATTTTTATAATCGGTATGCACGATACCTAATGAATTTCTAGCCGATGCTCCAAGCACCTCATGACAATAAATCTTCCATAACTTAATTCAAATCATCCAAACGTGTTAGAACGTTTCCTAAATGAACATTTTTCTAAAAAAATATTAATAAACAAAAAAATGTTAAGGCCAAAAATTTAATAACACCTCGTAAGAGCTTAAAAAGCTCGGAAAAGTAAAGTTCCAATCATCTACCGAAAGTTTGAAGAACTTGGATTTAACAGAAGTAAATAGGTCATGAAATTATGAAAACGAAATCTCCCTAGGGAAAATTCTGCTTAGGGTTTCATGGAAATCGATTTTTTACCGTAGTAATCTGACTTAATTTCATTTCTTTTTTAACCTTTTTAGTAAAAGAAGAAATATCCTATAAGAATAAGAAATCTTCTATTTGGTGTTGATTTAAGAATGGAGTATTAATGGAAAAACACCAAATTAGTAAGTATCTAGTTCCAAGAGCTATACATGATCTAGCTTGCTTTCTTGCTTCTAGAGATAATTTAGCAAACAAATCAAATGTTGTCTCAGATTGTAGAGGGATTTTATGTTCAAGTAGAAAAAGTCCAAGAGGAACCATAACCGTCATATTGTATGATTTGCAAATAATATTGCTACGATAAAGAACCTTAAAAGGCAAATAGAAATTTTTTGAATACCTTAAAGAAATTAAAGATATAAAATTTTAAATTTATTTATAGAAACATACCTGCCAGACAAAATAAATTGTGCAAAATAGTTATTTCTTTCACATTACTGCATAATGCTTCTATCTAAGATATAATTGTATAAAAAAAGTAATAAAAAAATTATTTTTTAAATTTCTTTCCCTAATTTATGACTCCAGAACAGTGGGTATGGTAGTTCGTAGTAGGTTCTTGGTGTTAATGCTTCACCTGTGAGATGCACGCCTTTTAAGCCTTTGATTTCACCTCTCTTCCACATACCCTTCACTTGCTCATACAACTCAATTTGTGGAACTCTCATGGTGGTTAGAATTACTGTGTCACATTTAATTAATCGTGTCCATTCTTTCTTTTTGATTCTATATATCGGATCTTGGAACCATTTCGTGTAGGTTTCGACTGCAGCGGCCCATCCATCAAGGAAGAAACCTCTTATTTTCACTCCTTCATCAGTTATTTCCTCAGGGTACGTGAATGGCTCAACATATTGTACTCCAGCGCTTTTACATAACGCATCAAGTGTTCCAAGTTCCAATCTGGCTCCCACCTCGTTTGATGCTGCTGATTCTATTGGGAACGGCATGGTCTGTAGGTACACTTCTTTTCCTTCAAAGGCTAAGTCTACAGCTATCCATGGTCCTAGCCATGACCCTGCACTCTCAATGACAAATACTCTATTACCAACTTTTTTCTTATGTATGTATATATCCTCAGGAGTTAGCACGAACTGCTTTTCATGTCCAGGTATTGGTCTCTTTGTTATTGGATTTCTGCCCTTTTTATCCCATACAGCACCCGTGGCAAACACGACAACATCGGCACCGTATTCTGCGATTTTCTTGGCATTCATTTCGGAGTTTGTGGAGATCTTTACGTTTGGATACTTCTTCCTTATTATTCTCTCCCTCCATTCTACTACTCGAATCCAGTTTCTTCTCGCTGTAATTTTTGAAACTACATAGCGTATGTTTCCTCCAAGTTCAGGCATCTTGTCATGAATATGTACTTCATGACCTCGCGCACCAGCAACCCTGGCAAATTCTAATCCACATGGTCCACCTCCCACCAGCAGTATTCTCTTTGGTTCCTTCACCTTTGGATATTCAGCTTCAGGACTATATCCCAAATATTCCTCTCCAACTACTGGGTTCTGTATACAAAGCATCTGTGAGTGTTTCTTAAATAAGTAAGACACACACGTGTTACATCCAATACATTCGCGTATTTCATCAACTCTTCCCTCCCTGACCTTCCTCGCCCAATGTGGGTCTGAAATGCTAGGTCTAACAAGTCCAACCATATCCAGTCCTTCTTTGCGTAGTTTTACAGCTAGGTCTGGAGAGACTATTCTTCCAGGTGTGCCAAATGGCGTTTTAATTCCGGCCTCTTTGCATTTCTTGATCCACTCTAAGTTCTTAAATGCCTGCCATCCATCAGGATGTCTCACTGAGGAAGCTATCATATCATCTATGGTTTCATAAACACCAATGTCTACATCCCAGAAATCTATGTAACGATCCACTATTTTAACTATTTCAATTGCTTCCTCAGGAGTTATGCCTAAGGGTCCAAGACATTCATCATATGTAAACCTCGCAGCTACTGCTGCTCTATCACCAACAGCTTCTTTTATGCGTTTTGCACACTCAAGGAAAAATCTTGTTCTATTTTCAAGGCTAGGTCCGCCCCATTTATCATTTCTATCATAGTTGATCAGTGGTGATAAAAATTGCGAAATAATATATCCATGTGCAGCATGGATCTCAACGCCGTCATAACCAGCTTCATCTACAGCTACTTTAGCAGCTTTAACAAATGCGTCCAAGATCATCTCTATTTCTTCTTCCTCTATTTTCTTGGCTTGATGACCAAAAAATCCATCTTGAAGATATGAGGGAGCTAATGGTATACTGTTATCTAAATAAAACGTTTCGCCTAAAAAACCTGCAACTTGGACGCCTCCATGGAATAGCTGCAAAAAGATCCTGGCCCCTTCTTTTTTAACAGCCTGAGTTATATGCTTATGTCCTGGCAAATCTCTAGGTATATCCCAAATCCTACCACTCCTGCCTGGATAATAATCAGAGCTTGGATGAACAGCTGTCCACTCTTGAATTATTAGCCCAAATCCACCTTTGGCTTTCTCAGCTCTAAAGAAAGCATTTTTAATAGTTTCCGCATACCCAGTACAATGGGGTGGTTGGTATAGTCTATTTGGTACTTTTACTGTCCTATCATTATTGGTTCAAACAATATATCGTATTCCATTTTCAAGCTGTTTATTTAATTTTTTTTAAATATATAAATTTTTCTATTATTATTAATAAATTAGGACGTGGCAACTTAAGCTCATACCCTTAAGTGGTTGTAGTACAGCATGAAAAGCTTTATGAACAGATTCCAGCACAACATGGCCTTTAGACCTCTAGCTCCTGTTCAACGGATTCAAATTTATGCTTTTGAAAAATACACTCGTCCTCTGCTTGAACGATGAATACACAGACTCCGCCAAGCTCATCTTACCAAAGGATCCCACATAATACTTAATATTACATAAACAATTACCTAAAGATATCATATGGGATCATTTTGTGAATTGGTCATAATTAATAAGAATGAATTAAACAACTTAAATGGATGATTTTCCAAATTTATTGTATTGGAACAATTATTAATTGTTAACTAGTATGTTCCATTTATCAATTTATTTGCTAACTTTATTCTATTGCACCTGCATCTTTTAACCTCTGGATCTCAGAATCAGTATATCCTAACTCTTTCAGGATCTGAACTGTATGCTCTCCATACATATGAGGCGGAGATCTAATTTGAAATTCTAAGTTATGAAATCTAATAGGATTTCTGAGCAATTTGATACTTCCCAGCTTTGAATGCTGACACGTCAAAATTAACTTCCTGTGAATAACCTGGGAATGCTTCAATGCTTCCTCTAAAGTGTTGATAGGAGCCCAAGGTACATCGACCTGCTTCAAGATAGATTCCCATTCAGACTTTGACTTGGATTGGAAGATTTTATTCAGAATCTGAATGGTCTCAGGCTTATGGAATTCTTGGATAAGCTCTGGATGCCCAATTGCTTTGCATAAGTTTTCCCAAAACCAAGGTTCAAATGGCATGACGATTCCCAAGCTAATGTAATTTCCATCCTTAGTTTGGTAAATGTTATAGGAGGCTTGATCTCCAAGTAGTCTACGAGAGATCTTATTATGATTTAATAATTCTGCAACCAGAATCCAATGCAATCCAATGGCGCAGTCCAAATAAGAGATATCTATATATTGACCTTGACCAGTACGCTCTCTGTGAATGAGGGCTATTAAAATTCCAATAGTGGCATTCCAAGCAGCAGCCAGATCTGCAATTTGGGTTCCAATGATTGCTGGATGTCCTTGAGAACACCTGGTAAGATCTAGAATGCCTGCAATTGCTAAGTAATTCAGATCATGACCCGGAGTTTGTGCATAAGGCCCGTCCTGCCCAAATCCTGATAGAGAACAATAGATAAGCTTAGGATTTACCTGAGAGAGCTTAAGATAATCGATTCCGAGCCGAGCAGCTACTCCAGGTCTAAATCCTTCTATTACTACGTCTGTGTTCTTCACCAACTTATAGACCACTTCTCTAGCCTCAGGGATTCTAAGATTCAATGCTATAGACCGCTTATTTCTAGTAAAGCAATAGTAGCTGGGATCGGTATCCTCTATTGGAGGAACTTTGAGTTGCTCAGTTCTAGTAGGTTCCATAGTAATTACGTCAGCCCCGAAATCTGCTAGTATCATGGAACAATATCTACCTGGAGCAAACCTAGAGAAATCTAGTACTTTGATTCCTTTAAGTGGAAGCATTGCTTTTATTAGGTATTAAACTGGGTTGTACTAGTTGCTGTTGATTTTAGAACCATGAATAGCACGTATGAACCTATTCTCCTATCAGCTAAGTGTATATTGAATGCAGATTTCATCGGAATTCTGTAAGAAAGCATCTCTAAGATGATATAAATAACAATTAATGCGATTACTGCTATTACAAACATATTATTTAATTATTTATTTAAGCATTATATATTTTTCACTCCGGCTTTGAAATCTTTGTATCAAGAAAAATTTTCTTCTCTTCTGACATATTTATAAAGATTAAGTTAAAGAAGATTTTTTAGTAGAGGTGATTAAATAGATAGCAATATTGACGTTTTGATAGCAATTGATAAAGCCAAGTCTGCATAAGATAAAGCAGTTATAGCTTCAAAGACCTGTAAATGTTATGATTAAACGATTCACTTTTCCACACATAGCTCCATTTCATGAAAATGAAAATTGGTGTGGTGTAAAAATTATTGATGCTATTCATAGGAATAGAAAATATGAATTATTCAAAGATAAAATTTGTACTTCTTCGAGATAATGAATATTCTCTACTTAATAATTAAAATACCACATATCTAGCCAATTCCCTTAATAAACCAATTTGTTCGTCGCCTACGACTAATCTTTCGAAATTAAGACTGGACACTAAAATCCGCCACCCTTGTCCTTCCTTACCTCGCCTGTTCATAACTGGAACTTTAACTTGATCCAAATCTAATAACCATTTAATACTCCATTTTCTTTCTGTTACCCATTTCCAAATCTTAAAATCTGATACATCCTCCATAAAGCGTCACGGTGAAAACTTTCTCTACAGGTCCTAGAGTACTTATATATTCTGATATTATCGTGGCACTTGTATAGTCCCCTCCCATACCATCATATTCTTTAGGTATCATAATCCCTCACCGTCCCTTTTCTACCATCTTTTTAGGTAAATCTGAGGGATATTCATTCTTCCATAAAGCCTCTTCTGCCCTACCCCTATTTTGCTCTACAAAACTTTCCACTTCTTATGCCAACCTCTTATGCTCTTCTTTTCACCAAGGTAAAGGTTCCACCAAATATCACTAATCTTAATTGGGGAATATTGATAAAACTTATTTTAAGAGTAAATTACCCTATAAAAACTATATTTTAATTTTGCATTTTCTATTGCCATCTTTATTACAGTTTAAATATCCTCTGAAGTTTTCACCGCTATGTTTCACCCTTATTAAAAACATAATATTTATAAATCCTTATTACCGATTTCGTCCAAATTGTTAATCTTAATTCTCTTTAAGCTGTTCTGAGATTAAACAAATATTGTGCTGAGCTATAGTAAAATCTCCGCATATTATGATGTTCTTAATAACTTTTTTCCTTTAATAAGTCAACAACAAGTAGTTTTCTAGACTTGTATCTCGCAAGTCCTTAAACGTGATTTTATAACATGTTTGCAAACTTCTTAAAGCTGAACCATAAATAATTGATGTTCCGCGAGAAATCAACTCTTCTTTATTCCTCTCTAATTTTCTTTGCCTCACCTGAGATTCATGTTCTTCAAAATCTTACCTTTAAGGTCTTCCCAAAAACTGTTCACAAAGGCATTAACTTTCTTCCATAGATTGCTTATAACCTGTTTCCTCTTCCACTGAAGTTACGTACTCTTGAGACTCCTTCGCAGTCTTATACTTAAACTTCTTTGGGGAATTCTAAAATCTTGACAATCTCTTCAACATTTAACCTATCTATTTCTAATTAAGGAATTAACGTATTAACCTACTGTAGTGAAACTGAAACCAGTTATTTTTCTTTGACTTTAGATGGTTCACTTTAAATCGTAAAAGGAAAATAAAACATAATTAAGCATAGCTTAAGCTTATCCTTAGTCCAAACACTATTTTCAGATAAGTCCATCTGGTTAAACCTCTTAATTATTCTTCCTTTATTATCAACCTGAGCAATTGAACAACTGAACTGTCTTTATTAATGCAAATTAACATGTTGAAATTCATGATCCTTTGCAATTTTCATAAGATTTTCATCTTTAGTATTCTTTGAAGTATTCGCTAACCATGTTGACGTAATAAGTTCGTCTATATTTCTTCAATTAAGTTGATTTCATTAAATTAATAGATTTAAAAAACATTCCTGATTTATTAAGTGTTAGGATTTTTAACTTATTTTTATATTATGATTAAATAAAATATTAACTATTGCAGAACCTTAATAGAAAATAAACCTCTGAATACTGTGAGTAAGGTAATCCTATTTTCTAACTTATCTAGCTAATTTTCAGCCTAATTTAGGAACTCCTTTTCCCTAGTTCTATAATATGCTAACCATAATAGTCCTTCTAAAACCCATCATTTCAACATTCTCCTGAGGAAGTATTTTTTTGTTCAGCTTTAATGAAACACGTTTTCTCTTATGATTGACTTTGATTGATTTAGGTTGTCGATAACTAAAGCAAAATTTAATTCATAGGCTATTTCAGAAAGCCTCTTAATATCGATATTTACATCGTTAAGAATATACTGCTTTCTAGCGTTTACGCCAGCATAAACGGATGACTTATTCTCTTTAATGCTTTTAGCTTGCCTTCTATCTTACTTAGCATTCTATCTATAACATCAACTATTCTCGTTTCTTAGCCCTTCTCTCTATGAATTTTTTAACCTCATTTTTATGTTCTTCAGTTTTGAAAGTATGTAACTCTAATGCTAATGATGCATCCAATACTAGATTTACGTAATGTTTAATTATTTTATTAATAGATAATTTAGTCCATCTTACGCCGTATTTTGACTTACTTATTAATTTCCTCGCAACACCAATTGCCGTGTCTAAAACCTTATCGTCATCAACCACCATGTTAACTAAACCCATCTTATAAGCCTCTTCAGCACTTATTAGTTCTCCTGTCATCAAATATTTAGCTCTATGAATTCCTACCAGTAAAGGCCATATAATTGCACCTCCATCACCTGCAACTAAGCCTATGGAGATGTGAGTATCTCCTATTTGCGCAGTTTTACCCATTATCACTGTATCCGAGAAAAGTGCTAAGGTAGCTCCTAATCCTGTGGCATATCCGTTTACTGCTGCTATTAAAGGAACCTCAAGCTCTAACATATTATTTATTATTCTTCTGTCCCCATTAATTATCGTCTTAGCCCATTCAATGTTAATAGTTCCCTTTTCTATTGCCTCGGCCATGAAATAAATATCCCCGCCAGAACAAAAAGCCCTCCCCTCACCAGTCATTATTATTGCGTTAACGCTGGAGCCGTTATTAAAATCATAAAAGATGTTTCCTAGTTCTTCTTGCATACTTCCCTCACCAAAGTTTATGGCGTTTAACCTTTCTGGTCTATTTAGCTTTAAGATAAATATACCATCTCCTATATCTTCAACTTTAAGGTATTTATATTTTGAGTAATCCGTCATAAATTTTATTCATACGCGTAAATATTTAGATATTTTACTAAATTAATTAACATGTTTTAAGGCTTTTTAATCCCTTTTCAATGCAAAAAAGCTTTGTTTTTGGAGTATATTCAGTAATAGTAACATATATTTCGTTTGAAACATCTGAAACAGCTTCAAAAACTCGCTCTAGCATTGTTTTTCCACATATCTTTATTATAGCTTTTTCAATATAGTTCATTCTACTTGCTCTACCGCCTGCCATAATTATTGTTAGAATCATTTTATATACTGCTTATACTTATCAAGCCAAATATTTTAAAATTTATCTAAGCGATAATACTTTGCAAACGTAAGTTGGAGGATTATAAATATTCTCAGTGTAAAATTAATTAATTTATACTAAGGATTTAAAAGTAATGCCAATTTTTTCAAAAGTTGGTGTTTTATTCGATTTGAAACCATGGCAGTGGAATAGCACAAGTATTTGCAATGAATAAATACGAAGTTAATGTTTTTGATATTTCTGAGGAATCCATAAATAGAAGAATTGAAAACATTAAATAGAGTCTAGAAAAATTTAAGGAAAAAAGACAATTAAGCGAGGACTTTAATAGCATTTTATCGAGGATTAAGATTACAAAAAATTTAGCAGATATTTGTAAAAATGTAGATTTAATAATTGAGGCAGTTTTCGAAAACGCAGATATAAAAACAAAATTATTTAAAGAAATTGAGAAATATGCTTCAAATGCCACTATTATTGTAAGCAATAACAGCTCCATAACGATTACTTATTTACAAGATTCATTTGAAAAGAAATATAGATTTGTAGGTTTCATTGGTTTAATCTCCTCCACTTATGAAATTAATTGAGATAATAAAAGGAAAGTTCACGGTGAAGAGACTATTAAAGTCTTCAAATAGAATATCATGAAAGTAAAACATATGAAAAAATGAAAAAATTCTCTCCAGATTTCGAACCAAATATAGGTTTCCAAAAGGCTTACATGGAAAGCCTAAAATTAATGTAAAAAATGGAACAAGAAGGTAAATTAGGAATAAATGCTGGTTAAAGGATTTTATACTTATCCCCCGGTAATAAGCCAGAAATACCTAAAGAATTAGGAGAAAAAGTAGATTTACTTGATCTCACATCACCTCTTATCAATCATGCCTACTTTTTAATTAGAATCGGAGTTGCAGATGAGGTATCTAGATAAATCATTAAAACTAGGATTTAATTGGAAACAAGGTCTTTTTGAATTTTATAGAAAGAATTACAGCAAGGAAGAAATTATATGAGGTTTAGAAAAGTTAAGTCAAAAAATACCAGATCTTAAAGGATTTTATGCTCCAGACAAATTATTAGTGAGGGATAGGTAAACAATGAGTTCTAATGAAGTAATATGTGAAACTAAAGATAATGTCATGTGAATACCCATTAACCGTCCGTAAAAGCTAAATGCTCAAAACACAAATGTGAGGTTAAGCATATAAAGTGTTTAAAAGAAGCTGAAGTAAATCAAGAGGCCATAATAATAGTTATAGAATAGTTATAAAAGGTGTAGGAAAGACGTTCAGTGTTGGCGCTGATATAAATGAGCTAAGGGCATTATCAGAATTCTCAGAAGAAGAGATAATTAAAATAAGAAAAGATACTGAGGTGTCATCCAAGGTTCTGTGATTAGGAATCTAAGTAAACCGGTTATAGCGTTAGTACACGGTTATTGTTTGGGTGGAGGATTTGAGCTTATACAGTTTTGCGATTTGGTATATGCTACGGAAGATGCGATATAAAGTAAATTTCTCATTGCTATCGTATATTGTTTAAATCACATTAGTTATTTCTTAATCAATTATAAAATTTGAACAAGATTTGGCTTAAACATGCACTTGTAAACAATACAATTTATGGTCAGTTATTATAAGATACCCTTTTAATTTCTTATATATTATTTGTTGCTCAATGCATTTTTATATTTCTCCCTTAAAACTTTTTTATCAAATTTACCAACGCTTGTTTTAGGAATTTCTTCTACAAAAACTATACGATCGGGTAATTGCCATTTCGCAAATTTACCACTAGACTTTAGGAAATCA
>Ga0208549_100350_pt1 | contig 20782 bp, 22 predicted proteins | sample BED_host_MetaG_FD_187135 | JGI IMG/M metagenome (GOLD analysis project Ga0208549, IMG submission 187135) | Hot spring microbial mat communities from Yellowstone National Park, Wyoming, USA - BED_host_MetaG (SPAdes) (version 2) | ecosystem: Environmental > Aquatic > Thermal springs > Hot (42-90C)... | reverse complement strand
CTCAGCTCTCGTTCAGGCTCAGACTCCCTCCAAAAAGGAAGATAACACTTGCAGAGCTTATACAGGCGCTTGATGAAGCAATGAAAATAAAAGAGGTAAAGGAGCAGAAGAGAAGCGAGGTCTTTACTTTGCCTATAAAGTTTGAGAACAAGGATATTGAGCTTGAGCTCAGCAGGGTTTTGCATGAAATAAAAATGAGTGTGGATAAGAAAGGCATGACCACATTCTCTTCTTTGGCAAAGGTCTCAAAAAGCAATGATATACTTGTTGACCTTTTTGTACCTCTTTTATATCTTGCAAATAGGGGAAAGATCATGCTTTTACAGGAGCAGTTCTTCGGCGAGATAATAATAGTGCTGGGCCGATTGAATGGATGAGGAGGATTACAAGAAGCTTATAGAAGCAACGCTATTCATGTCACAGAATGCGCTTAGTGCAAGCGAGATAAGCAATATAATAGGCTTAGCAAGCATAGGCAAGGTAGAGGAATTGCTAAAAGCACTTGTAAAGGAATATAACGAAAGGGATACCGCGCTTGAGGTAATGGAGATAGGTGGCAAATACATGCTAACCCTTAAGGAACCCTATGCAAGCAAGGTAAGCTCACTTGCCAGCGGGCCTGAGATAAGCAAAGGGGCTCTTAGGATACTGGCTTACATAAGCAAGAATAACGGCGCACTTCAGAGCGAGCTTGTAAAGATATTTGGAGAGACTGTTTATGCATATGTAAAGGAGCTTGTTTCAAAGGAGTTTATAGAAGCAAAAAGAAGTGGAAGAAGCAAAAAGCTCTATACAACGATGAAATTTAAGGAATATTTTGCAATACCAGCATAGAATTTTCATTTTAAGGGAAAGCATAAAATTTTCTCTTTATATCCTCAAATCCTAGATTCTCCGTTCAGTAGCTTGGGTGAGATTCTTCTAGACCTTCGATTTTATTCAGGTAGAGTGCAGCGACGAAGAGATAGGATGAAAGCCTGTTGATGTATCTTATTATCTCGCTGTTTATCTTATACTTCCTCGAGGCACTGACTATATCGCGCTCTGCCTTTCTTGCGATCGCCCTGGAAAGATGTAAATGCACCGCCCCCTCTCCGCCCCTTGGAAGTACAAATTTCCTAAGTTCGCCGACCACCTCTGCAAGATCGTCTATTTCCTTCTCGAGCCTTTTAATAGGTTCTGGGCCAAAACTCTTTACTTTGTTTTTTGTTAGCGTAGATGCAAGGTCAGCACCAAGAATGAAAAGGTCATTCTGTATGTTATCAAGTTCCTTTCTAACTTTCTCATCATGTATATAGAATAGTGCAATTCCAATGCTACTATTAAGCTCATCCACAGAACCTATAGCTGCAAGTAACGGGTCATCTTTTGGCACATTACCATAGTCTATTAGATTTGTCGTACCTTTGTCACCATTGCCTGTATAAAATTTCATGTGATCAATATAAAATAAGTAACTAATATTTAAAATAATATTTACCAATTTTAGATTTGAAGGCGGGCCTGTAGTCGAGTGGTAAGACGCCTCTTTCACAGAGAGGAGATCCGGAGTCCGATTCTCCGCGGGCCCATCTAGTAACATTTTGAGGATTTAATTTTCACATTACTTAATGAATCAAGTTAACAATGCGTATTAAGGCTAATACTTTCCAGGCAACTTTATCTCGCTTGTATCCTTAAAATACTTCGTATAATTATTTTCTAAGGTTTAATTTATTATTCTTTTTCATGTTAAACATATAGCATATATAGCATGAGTTTATGCCGGTTTACTTAGAAGCAGAGATTCCAGATTCCCTGCTTGCCAAGAAAAAGGCAGTAATAGCAGATTTAGATGGAACTATTGCTGAAAGCAAGCTGCCAATAGATAGTGAAATGGCTGATATATTGGTAAAGCTTACAAGTCACATTCTTCTTGCTGTAATCGGGGGCGGCAGTTATGAGAAGTTTTCAGAACAGCTGATAAGCAAGCTGCCTAACAATAGCGATTTATCGAACCTTTACTTGTTCCCTACAAACGCCACTGTCTTCTTCTCTTTTTCGCACGGAACTTGGAATAAAGTATATGAGCTTGCACTCAGTACAGAAGAAAAAGACCGCATAATTAACGCACTTAGAAAGGTTATAGATATGTTTGATTTTGCAAGGCCGCCAAAGCTCTTCGGCCCTCAAATCGAAGATAGACAAACCCAGATCACCTTCTCTGCACTGGGACAGAATGCACCAATAGAAGAGAAGCGTCTATTCGATCCTAATTTTGAAAAGCGTATGCTGATGAAGAGAGAGCTTGAAAAGCTCATACCAGAATTTGAAATAAGACTTGGAGGAATGACTTCGATTGATATTACAAGAAAAGGGATAGACAAGTCTTATGGAATTAGAAAGATAGCAGAGCAGCTTAGGTACAAAATTGATGATATGCTATATATCGGTGACGCCCTTTTCGAGGGCGGCAATGACTATGCAGCAATAGGCACAGGCATAGACTGCGTGCAAGTGCACAGCGTAGCTGATACCAAAAAGCTTCTAATGCGAATAATTACTGATAAAGAATAAAAGCGTTATAAGCGCCTTATGCTTAAGGCTACATTCTTTAAAAGCTGATTAAGCCTTAGTCTGTTTGCCTCGGCTTGTGTTATTCTGTATTCACTTTCTTTCAGTGCTATTATCTCGCCACGCTTTATGCCGAGAACTCTTATTGCGATCTCTAGATCTGGAAGCTTCTCTTCTAAGCTTGCACTTTGGATAACATAGGTATTAAACATTTCTTCATTGTCTATAATATCCTTGTACTTTTTACTGCTAGGCTCTAGCAATATAAACTTGTGTTCCTTGTCCTCTTTCTGTATGTTAAGCTTTGATAGATCAAGCAACTCTGCGCTTCCTTTTATTCCGCGCCTTTTTGCTATTTCCTCTACAGCCTTTTTCTGCATTTCTGTGTTTATTCTTTCTAGCTCTTCTACTGTTGCAAATTTTTCTCCTCTAAATTTATCTACAAGCGCCTCTCTAGCCAGATCCAATTTTAGCTCGCCGCTCAATGCCGCTGCAACACTCTTCATAGCACCGCAGTCTGTATGCGTTATTACCCTTATTTCAGTAATATTCTCATTATTTAGTAATGCCTCTATTGTATTCTTCACTGCATAGAGATTTGCTCCGGCGTTTCTAAGAAAGACTGTATTGCCATCATTTAGCGAGTCAAGGTATTCATTTAGCCTTCTATCCATGCATGAGAACACAATTTTCATTGCCTCACCTAAAACATAGAATAATAGAATTTTCCTTTCTAATTTATAAATAATATGGTGGATGATTCAAAGGAGAGAAAAAGCGATGAAGATATCGAAACATTGAAAAGATATAACCAGTTATATCTAGAGATAATAATGCGCTACAAAGAGTATATAGAAGAAAATGAGAACCTTTATGTTGCCGAACTGCCAAAGCTTATAACGCCCGATAATGAGAGTGTTGTGGGCTTGGCTAACAAGATAAAGAGCCAATTTCCTATCTATAACTATAATGAGAATTTTCCAGATGCGGTAAGAATTGCTTACAGCTATGTAAAAGAAAATATTCTTCTTGTAAATCTACCCATACAATTCTGGCTTAAGCCCGAAGAAGCAATAAGATGCGGTGCCGGGGATATTTTTGATAAGGCTACACTCCTTTGCAGCCTAATTATAGCACTTGGCAACGTTTCTACAAAACTTATAATAAAGGTAGAAGACAGTGAGAGGAAATTTGTTGTCTATTCCGAGTTTAACAATAGCATAATAGCTGTTGACCTTGAAAGAGGTGTTAAAGAATATAAGAGTAGGGAAGAACTATTAAAGGCAATGGGGGTATACGGAGAAAACGAGGAGATGAATGTATATGAGTTCAATGACAAGATGTATAATTCAATAATCTAGAACGTCTCTACTCTAGGCCAGTTTACCTGCTCATGCATTGTAGCTATTTCTTCTGTAGTTTTTGAAAGCCTGCTATATGACAATGTACCTATAGTAAGAAATGCTATCAAGCTAACTGCTAGAAGATAAGATGAGTTTATAGTAAGGTATTCATAGCTGACTATAATGAGTATGAATGCATTTATCGCCCAGCTTAAATAAAACCATCTATTGCTCTTCCCAAATAGCATGAGACCAGCAAGCGCTGAAAAGATTACAACTAAAAGATTTATGAATGAAAGGCCGTAGCTATAAGTAAGGGAGTTTAGAAAGTCAACAAACCCAACACTGCCTATATACTTAACAAGGAATTTTGCTTGAGGATAAATGAAATAGCCCATTATAGCCGCGTTTACAAGCAGAAAGAAGCTTGAGACAGCTACGAACGAATTAAAGCTTAACTCCTTTAAATTGGGTGCCTGGCCAGCCATCTTATCTATGTCTTCAAGACAGTAGAAGGCACCATTATACTCAACCAAATCAGCATAGCAGAACGGTCTTTTACAATAATTACATATCGCATATGCAGGCCTCCAAGGATGAATCACACACACCATGCCTTTTGCAGCTTCAATACTTTCCCTCTCTACTTTTGTATATTTTTTAGTGGCTTTTTCTTGCACCTCTTTTTGTATGGGTGGGGTTAAGAGTGGGAAGTTTTCCTCTTTTTCCTCAGGAGTTGGTATATTTGCAACATTCAAAACCTCCTCCTTTGCTATTCCAACCTTAGGCTGGGTGGGCTGAGCAAAGAGCTGCTCAGGCTTTGGCTGCACCTGCTTCGCTTGTGTCTGTGCCGGAATCTGGGATTGTGACACTTGTTGCTGCTGTGGCTGCGGTGCTGCGCTAGGTTCTACTTGTGGCTGAGGCTTTGTCTGAGGCTGTGCAAACTTTTTGCTTGGAGCACTAGCTGTTGTAGTCATCCCACGAAGCTTAAAGATAAGAAGCTCATTGGGGTCAACAACCACCTTTACACCTCAAACGCCCTTCTTTCTCTCTAACATTTCCTTTTTCTTTTCAAATATCTTAGCATGCTTTGCACAGCTGATGCAGTAGTAAACCTTTCTTCGCTCAAAGAACTTAACATCATCTCCTGTGTGTGTTTCCGTGTCAAACCTTATTACCTTTTCAAATACTACTGCCTTGCCTCTTGGAATTTTTCTTCCGCAGTTCTCGCAAGTAACTAGCGGTTCTTTTCCTCTCAATAAAACACCTTTCTTACTTTTTATTTTACCTATTTAAGTTTATATACCTTCCTAAAGACAATTTGCACATAAGACGAACAAAATTCATGTATAAACGCGACAATAAAAAACCAATTACTTCTTAAAAATTGAGAATGAAAGCAAAAGGTTATTAAAGTTGTATTGAGTTTTAAATTTGGTGATGTTTTGAAGATTTATATTATAGGGGATAATGCTGATGAAATTGATAACGCTGTTGAGATAATTTCTAATAAGAACGCTAATATAGGCGTTATAGCAAAAGAGGTAAGTAGCAGTGAGCAGCTAAGCAAGGAGGTTGCTAATTCAGTAGGCAAAGGCTATGTTGCATTGCTTGTTGATGACCCGGTAGGAGCAAATATAAACCTAAATAAGCTCCAAAATGTTAATGCGGTGCCTTGCAGCAGCAAAGAAGATGTATTCGCAGCAAAGAGGAATAATGCAAACGCAATAATAATAAAGGATTTCTCGAGAAAAGAAGAGATATTATCTGCGCTTATAGAATATAATAATGAGAAAAAGGAAGAAAAGCCTAGAAAAAGAAGAATCGAAAGACCAAAAGAGGTTGAAGGAGATGAAGCAACAGAAAGTAAAGAGGAAGAATTAAGCAAAGAAAGCGGTAAAAATGAAGAAACTGAAGCGGTTTCAGAGAGCGAAGAAAGTGGAGCTGGTGACGAAGGTGAAGAAGCAGATGGTGAAGAAAAAGAAGCTAAGCATAGAAAAGGTCTCTTTGAAAACATGAAGGATGCGCTTGGAATAATTGACAAAAAGGGTGATTAGATAGATCTTGGCTGCAAAAAGATAACAAAGCTTGTATTGCCTGCAATAAGGGCTGCTGTTGCTGAAGAGCTCAGCAGCAAATATAATTATACACAAGAGGGAATTGCAAGCTCATTGGGTATTGTACAGGTTGCGGTTAGCAAGTATCTTAATAAAAAGTATTCTAACAAGATAGCAAAACTCAAAAATTACATAAAAGAGAAAGGGCTTGCAGATGATATTGTAAAGAGTATAATTGACAAACAGGAAAAGGAAAAAATAGAAAATAAGATAAATTTGCTTTGTGAAAATAAAGAATTGCTCTCTTTTGCTGAATAGCAAAATAATCGATAGTTGGTGATAAAATGGCTGAAGAATTAGATCCATTTGTTATAGCACAGAAGCAGCTTGATACCGCTGCTGAGGTTATGGGCCTTGACAAGCAAGCGCATGCAATCCTTAGAGAACCTATGCAGACTGTAATAGTTAATATACCAGTAAAGATGAGAGATGGTAACACAAAGAGCTTTACAGGCTTTAGAGTACTTTATAACAATGCTAGAGGACCTGGAAAGGGTGGTATAAGATATCATCCTGAGGAAAACCTTAGCACTGTTAAGGCGCTTGCAGCATGGATGACTTGGAAGACAGCTCTTGCAAACCTTCCATATGGTGGTGCAAAAGGAGGAATAATATGTGATCCAAAGAGCATGAACGAACAGGAACTTGAGAACCTATCACGTGGCTATATAAGGGCGATAGCAAACTTCATAGGCAAAGATGTTGATATACCAGCGCCTGATGTATACACAACACCGCAGATAATGGCGTGGATGATGGATGAGTATAGCAAGATAAAAGGCTATAATGAATTTGGGGTTATAACAGGAAAGCCCTTAGAAGTGTGGGGCAGCGAGGGCAGAAGTGATTCAACAGCTATGGGAGGTATGTATGTAATGAGAGAGGCCGCAAAGATGCTTGGCCTAGATCTTAAAAAGGCAAAGATAGCAATACAAGGTTTTGGCAATGCTGGAATGTTTGCATACACACTCTCAAAGAAACTCTTTGGAGCAAATGTTGTTGCGGTAAGCGATTCAAAAGGAGGTGTTTACAGCGAAGAAGGGTTAGAGCTAGAGAAGCTCATAAAGACAAAGCAGGAAACTGGAAGTGTAGAAAATTACGAAGGTGGTAAAAAGATAACAAACGATGAGCTTCTTGAGAGCGATGTAGATATTATTATACCTGCAGCAATAGAAAACCAGATAAGAGCAGATAATGCAGACAGGATAAAGGCTAAGATTGTTCTTGAACTTGCTAATGGACCAGTAACACCAGAAGCCGACAATATACTATTTGAAAAAGGTATACTCGACCTGCCTGATTTCTTAGTCAACAGCGGTGGTGTAATAGGTTCATACTTCGAATGGGTACAGAATATAAGTGGCTATTATTGGAGCGCAGAAGAGGTATATAGCAAGCTAGACAAGATAATAACAAAATCATTCTATGACACTATCGCTACGCAGAAGAGCTATGCTGAAAAAGGCGTTAAGATAAGCCCAAGAACAGCTGCATATATAATAGCTGTCGACAGAGTTGCAAAAGCGATGAAAGCAAGGGGTTGGTATTAGTTTTTTTATTTTCTTCTTTTCTTAAAGAACTTTAAAAGCTCTTCAACACTCATTGTGTTTATAACTTCTTCTTTTCTAACCCAGCCACGCTTTGCTGTTCCAACACCATAGCGCATGTAATCAAAATGAGATAGCCTGTGAGCATCTAAGCCAATTTCATACATAAGCCCATACGCCCTAGCCTTTAGTATACCTTCATCGTTCAGGTCAAGCCTGTTTGGAAAGGCGTTTATCTCCATTACCACATTATTTGCCTTAGCAACATCAAAAACCTTGTCAAAATCAAATTGTATAGGATCTCTTTCACCTATAAGCCTACCTGTTGGATGCGCCAGTATGTCAACATATCCTGATTCCAGAGCTTTTATGATACGCTTAGTCATACTTTCCTTGTCCATGTTTAGATAATTGTGAACAGCACCTATTATATAGTCCATCTTCTCAAGCGTTTCTCTTTTAAGGTCGAGCGAGCCGTCTTTTAATATGTCTACCTCTCCGCTTTTTAATATTCTTATCTTAGGATACTTCATTGCAACATTATCTAGGTATTCAAAGTATTTCAAAAACTCCTTATCGTTCATGCCGTTTGCAACACGCTCGCTCTTTGTATGGTCAGAAAAGCCAATATAGCTGTAGCCACGCTTAATCGCCTCTTCAACTACCTCTTCTACACTGTTTGCACCGTCGCTAAATTTTGTATGTGTGTGGAGATTGCCCTTAATATCGCTTATCTCTACAAGCTTAGGCAGCTTGTGCTCGAGAGCAAGCTCTATCTCTCCTCTTGCCTCGCGCATCTCTGGCTCTATATACTGCATGCCGAGCTTTTCGTAAACATCCTTTTCTTCTTTGCTAGCAATCATTCTACCTTTTGAGTCAAAGAGCCCATACTCGTTTAGCTTGTAGCCTTTCTTCACCGCTATCTTCCTTACCTCGATTCCGTGCTCTTTGCTGCCAGTAAAGTATTGAAGCGCTGCACCGAAACTTTTATCCTCTACAACCCTTACATCGCAGCTTAAACCTATCTTTAGCCAGACTGTCGTTTTTGTTGGACCTTTTACGGTTGTGCTCTCCACCTCTGGCAGCTTAGTTACAAAATCCATTACCTCAAGCGCCTTCTCAGATGTTACAAGTATATCCAAATCTCCTACAGTTTCGCGCATTCTGCGCGTTGAACCAGCGATTACCGCCTTAGAAACAAGTCCTGAAGCTAAAAGCTTGGCTATAATTCTTTCGGCCTCTGGCAAAGCTATGCCGAGAAGCATGCGCTTGCTTGTCTCTTCAAGCATAGCTATTCCTTTAGCTATCTCGCTCTCACTCTTTTCGCCAAAGCCCTCGAGCTTGCTTATTTTATGCTCCTCAACTGCTTTTTTTAAATCTTCAAGATTTTTAACGCCAAGCTCCTTGTAGAGCTTGTATATCCTCTTTGATCCAAGGCCCTGAATGCTAGAAAGAGTTTTAAAGTCAATAGGATACTTTTTCTTCAGCTCCTCGTATTTTGTAATTTTACCTGTTTCTACAAACTCCCTTATCCTATCCGCAAGACCTTTGCCTATCCCAGGCAGCTTCTGAAGCCCTTCAATGCCTTCTTTCTTTAGTATATCTCCAACATCCTCTTGCAGAGTACCTATTGTTAAGGCAGCCTTCCTATAAGCCCTTACCTCAAATGATCGCTCCTCTCCCTCGAGCTCAAGCATATCGGCTATTTCATTAAAGATCTCTGCTATTTGCTTGTTGTACACATTATTAGATTCTATAAAAAATTAGATAAATCTATCACAGCCAAAAAGGAAAAGTTATTATTTATGTTTTTGCATTAGCTTACTAGGAGAGCAAAATGGAAATCAATAGCAGGATCGGAAGCAGAAAGGCGCAAAGTGCAATGGAGTATTTAATGACATATGGCTGGGCCATACTTATTATAGGAGTTGCACTTGCCGCAATGTTCCAGATGGGGCTCTTTAACCCAAGCAAATATGTTACAAATACATGTACACTTCCTTCCGGGCTCACATGCGATTCATTCATTCTTTATTCAAACGGTACGCTCTCAGTATCGATAGGGAATGACCTTCAAGACCCAATGAATGTAACAGCAATAGGCTGCTCCCAAAATAAGACAATTACTAATATGCAAACACCTTACAATCCACCATCAAACCAGATTTACATGCCAATAGGTGGAAGTCACACTTTTAACATTAACTGCATTGGTGCATCAAGCTTAGCGCCTGGACAGCTTTACACAGGATATTTAGTTATAAACTATACAGATGACGTTACCCTCTTTCCGCAAACAGTTTTTGGAAGGATTGCTGTAAAGATTTCTTAATTAACTTGCATACATGCATCGAATAGAAAAGTATTTTATTTTATTTATCGATATAGTATTACCCTGGGGTGTTTGTATGGATGACCTGCTTAATGCTGCGATGCAAGGTGTTGATGAAAGTGACTTGTTCAAGCCACGAATTGCTGTTGCTGGAGTTGGCGGCGGCGGGAATAATACTGTAAACAGGCTTAGTACCCTTGACATAAAAGGGGCAAGCCTATATGCATTCAATACCGATTCTAAGCACTTGAATATGCTTAATCCTTCTATAAAGAAGCTTGCGATAGGCTACTCTATAACCCACGGCCTAGGTGCTGGAGGCTTTCCAGACATTGGTGAGAAGGCAGCAGAAATAAGCAGAGATGAAATTAGCTTATTGCTTAAAGATACAAACATGCTCTTCCTATGCGCTGGAATGGGCGGCGGCACAGGAACAGGTGCAGCACCTGTAGTGGCGAGAATAGCAAAGGAGAGCGGCGCAATAGTAATAGGCATAGTAACTCTACCATTTGCATTAGAAAAAGTAAGATTTGAGGTTGCCAAAAAAGGAATAGAAAAGTTAAGGCAGAATGTTGATACGCTGATCGTTATAGATAACCAGAGGCTCGTTAATCTGTATCCAAATCTTGCGATAGAACAAGCTTTTATGCTTGCCGATGAAATAACTGCAAGGGCTGTGCGTGGCATTACGGAAACAATAACACAGCCAAGCTTAATTAACCTGGATTTTGCAGATGTAAGGGCTATAATGAGCGGCGGCGGAATATCGATGATAAGTGTTGGCAGCGCACAGGGGACTGATAGAGTAAATGAGGTTGTCAGGGACACACTCAAAAATAAGCTCCTTGATGTTAACTATGAAGGGGCTACGGGAGTTCTTCTCCACATAACTGGTGGGCCAGATATGACATTGGGAGAAGCAAATGAGATAGGAACAAAATTAACTGAATTCGTATCTCCAAATGCAAACGTTACTTGGGGCGCAAGGCTCGACAACGAATACCAAGGAAGGGTTGAGGTGATAGCAATCTTCACTGGCGTTACAAGTCCCAACATATTTGGCAAAAAGAGCGAAAATGAGGGCGAGGACTTAGGTTTAGGATATATCTGACTTTACTTTTAATTATTCTCTTTCTCCTTCGATTATCACAGCATTGCAGAAAGGCTTATAAATATGTTTACACAAATAAAAATTTAATCTCTTTTTGGTGACGTTGATGAATTTCCTAAAGGAAAGAGATGTAAAATATATAAAGGATTTGTTCGAGAAGAACCTAAGCGGAGAGGTAAATATTATCCTCTTCGTAGATACACCAGATAAGTGCCAATACTGCAATGATACTCTCGAGCTTCTTACAGAGCTTGCAAATATTAGCCCAAAGCTAAAGCTTACAGTATATGATATAAACAAAAACCAAAAAGAAGCGAAATTCCTAGGTGTAGATAAGACGCCAGGCCTTGTTATAGGCGGAAAGAAGATCTATAATGTTTATTATTTCGGCATACCAGCTGGGCATGAGTTTGCAGCTCTTCTGGAGGATATTGTTGATGCCTCAAACGGCACAACTAGGCTTTCAGATGCAACAAAAGAGAAGCTAAAGTCAATAAAGGAGCCTATAGAGATAAAGGTGTTTGTAACACCAACATGCCCTTACTGCCCTAGGGCTGTTAGGACAGCACACCAGTTCGCAATGGAGAATGATAAGATAAAGAGTGCAATGATAGAGTCTATGGAGTTCTATGAGCTTGCAAACCAATACAGTGTTATGGCTGTTCCAAAAATAGTAATAAATGATGATGTTTCTTTTGAGGGTGCACTTCCTGAAGAGAGCTTCTTAGAATACGTACTCTCTGCAGTCAAAAGGTGATTGGTTTAAAGCTCCTCTGCTATTGTGCCGCCATGCGCAGCTTTGTCCCTTCTCAGCACATATGTTTTTGAGCTTGAAGCCTGTTTTAGAGTCTCGTCGTGCGTTATAAGGAATATCTGGTCTATTATTCTTGGCAGAGTCTCATTAAAGATGTGTATAAACTTCGCTATTCCCTGCTCATCTATATTGTGGGTTGGCTCATCAAGAATTAGCCATTTAAGGTTTGGAACAAGCACAAGCGCAAATGCGACTCTCATTGCAAGGCATGCGATGCTTCTCTCACCACCACTAGCTATGTTCTCAACAGGTTTCCATTCCTGAATGCCATTCCTTATTATCTTAACCTCTAAAGTATAGTCATCTTTTCCAGCGTTGAGCCTTATGCCAACATAATCACCATATGGGTAGAGCTCAGGCCATAATTCGCCCATTATATGATTTATAGAATCAATAAGCCTAGACCTTAACGCACCTTGTGTTTCTGAAAGCGCGTTCTTGAATCTCGTTAACTCTTCGGCTGCATGCCTCTTCTGTTCTGCGTCTCTTATTACGCCCTCAACATGAGTTATCATCTCGCCCTTCTCATTTATCTCCTTGATCTTCTCATTTACAGCCTTCTCGTTAGCTTTAATGCTAGCATCTATAGAGCTTAGCATAGCGCTAATGCTTGTATACTCTTTTTGCTTTTCTTCTATAAGCTTGTCATTTACACTTTTTGAAAGCTCATCAATCTCTGCCTTCTTAGCATTTATTTCTTCTCTAAGCTTTTGCGCCTCGCTCTTATATTTGCTTAGATTCTCTGCTTCTTTTCTGCTCTCCTTTAACTTAACCAACTCTGCTGAAAGCTCGTTAACCTCTATGCTAAGCTTCTCCTTATTCGCACCTGCCTCTTTCTCAATCTTTTTCTTTAGCTCAAGCTCGTCTTTGCTCTTTGCAAAAGATTCATCTATGCCAGCATAGCCTTTAAGCTTTTCATTCGCAACAAGCATTGCATTGAACTCTTCGTTGAGCTTCTTGAATTCTGTTCGCTCCTTTTCTATAAGTGCGCTTATTCTCTTTATCTCATTCTCTGACTCGCTTAAAATTTTTTTCTTGCTTTCTAGAAGCTTGATCCTAAGCTCCTCGCTCAGCTCTCTTTCGCACACCGGGCACTTGCTTATGTGCTTTGAAAGATCTTCTATATACTTGCCCATCTCCTCTTTTCTCGACTTAGCTGATGCAAGCTCTTTTTCAAGCTTCTCAATCTGCCCCTCTTTCTCTTCTTTCGCCTTAGCATAATTGTCTATATCCTTTAATTTCATTCTTTCTATTAGCGAGTCGCGCTCCTTTATCTGCTCCTCAAGTTTTCTGAGCTCATTTTCTAGCCTAGCAACAGCCCTGCTCTCTTCAAGCTCCTGTTGCTCTGCCTTCTTTAGCTCAGCCTTGAGCCTTTCTAACTCATTAGAGATAGAGCCTATCTTTGGCTCGAGCTCCTCTGGCTTTAAGCCCATCTCCTCTATCCTTTTTATCTCTCTTTCATCAAAGCCAAGCGTCGATTCTAAGCCCTTGAGCTCTTTCTCCAAGCTTATCTTCTTTGCATTCTTTTCCTGGAGCTCTTTGAGCTCCTTCTCAACCTTTTTGAGCTTTTCGGCATATTCTAGCCTTTTAGAGGCAAGCTCCTCGCCATCTTTTTTGAGCTTAGCAAGTTCATCCTTTGCAGAGCTAAGCTGCTCGTTAAGCCTCTTTATGTCAAAATTGGCTGCATTAGCTTCTTGCTGCGATGCTAGGTCCTTGATCCTGTTTATAAGGCTTGTAACATTGTCCTCTGCAATTGCAAACTTGTCAAGGCCAAGAAGCTCATCAATTACATCTTTCCTCTCACTGCTCCTTAGCTCAAGGAAGTAATCAAGATTGTTCTGCTCAGAATATATGGCTCTTGAAAAAAGGTCGTAGTCCATCTTAAGAAGGCCCTCTATATATTCATTAACACGCTGAGGCTGTGATTGCATGATAGAGCCATTTTTTGAAATTTTTGCTGTTGCCCCGCCTGCCAGCTCAAGCCTTCTCTCTATAATATATTCATTCCCGTCTAAGCTTATGCCAAGCCTTACCTCAGCATAGCTTTCTTGCACAGGCACATTCTTGATAATATCATTTATGCCAACGCGTCTATGCTGCAAAGCCGGGAATGTGCCAAAGAGAGCATAAGAGATTGCATCCATAACTGAGCTTTTGCCTGCACCCATCTGCCCTACGAGCACATTTGTACCTTTGGCAAAGTTGAGCATTGTATGCTCGTGCGTCTTCCAGTTTTTAAGCTCGATAAACTCGATCATCAGTTAAAATACGCGATTTAGATTTAAATATTAGTGTCTAAGTAGCGTTGTGATTCTACGAAGAGAATGGACTTATACGCCGATTCTATAAAGCTAGTAGCTAGCAAGTGCAAAGCTAAGGTATAAAAAGTTATATAGTATACTATATAAGATTAGACAAAAGTTATATAGTGTAGGTTTAAGCTACAGGTAGAAGTTATATATTATAATAAGTCGATGCTTATGGATAAAGAGCTCATAAAGAGCATAATAAAGGAGCAGGCAGAGGAAGCCAAAGAAAGAAGCGCTAGAGAGCATATAATAAAAAGGGACCTGGAGTTAAGTAAATACCTCAAAACTAATATTGCCTTATTTATCTTGGGCGTTAGGAGGTGCGGTAAGTCAACACTCGCACTCGAGCTCTTCTCTGACAGGAAGTTTGGCTATATAAATTTTGATGATGAAAGGTTGCTTGGCATAATGCCCAGCGATTTAAACACAGTACTGCAAGCATTTTACGAGCTCTACGGCAACGACCTCGGCAATATTATATTTGACGAGATACAAAACATAAAGGGATGGGAACTTTTCATAAGCAGGCTGAGAGAATCGAAGTGTGTAATAGTAACGGGCTCAAACTCCAAACTTTTGAGCGGTGAGCTTTCAACGCACCTAACAGGTAGGCACATCGATGTAACACTCTTCCCATTCAGCTTCAAGGAATTTCTAAGCTATAAAAATATAGAAGTAGGCAATGCATTAACCACAAAGGAACGAGCACAACTCAATTTGCTGCTTAGCGAGTACCTAAAAAATGGTGGCTTTCCAGAATTTTTCAAATACGGAAGTGCAATACTTGATAGCATTTACAACGACATAATAACAAAAGATATAGTCCAAAGGCACAAGATAAAACATATAGAGGCATTTAGGCAGTTGGCAAGATATATGGTAAGCAATACGGGGAGCGAATTTACATATTCATCGCTTCGTTCATTAACATATGTAAAGAATATAATAACGATAACAAACTGGATAAGATACATGCAGGAAGCATACCTAATCTTTTTTGTAGAGAGATTCTCTTTTAAGCTTAAAAACGTTGCTATCGCACCAAAGAAGGTTTATGTAATAGATACCAGATTAGCGAATCTTCTAGGCTACAGAAGTGACCAAAACATTACAAGGCTTATGGAAACAGCAGTAGCAATAGAACTTAAAAGAAGGCAAGCTAAGGGACTTGTTAAGGAAATATATTATTGGAAGGATTACCAGCAAAGAGAAGTAGATTTTGTAATAAAAGAAGGAAGCAAGGTTGTGGAACTTATCCAAGTTACATATGCTTCTTCAAGAGATGGCGTAAAGGAAAGGGAAATAAGCAGCCTTCTTTCTGCAAGCAAGGAACTAAAATGTAATAAGCTTAAGATAATAACAATAGATTATGAGGGAAGCGAAACCATAGAGGGCAAACGCATAGAGCTTATACCTTTGTGGAAATGGCTGCTCTCTGAAGCCTGATGTCCTTATATGAATAAATTCTTGGGTTCCTTTCGGCTTGATGCATAGTCGGTTTCATATGCTGCATCTGCAAGTAATTTTGCATTGTCAAATAGACCTACAAGGAATAGCTGAATACTGAATCTGTAGAAGTTCAATGCCTTAGGGATAAGTATTTAAAAATTCAGAATTAATATAATACTACAAATCCTGTGATTTTATGAGCCAGTTTGGCGTGCAGTATCATGGACCACCGAAAAGGAAGTCTTCTGGGAGCGGAAAACTCAAGATTAAGAATAGAGACAAGAAGAGATACGAGGTAGGGGGCTACTTCATAGCAACAAGATTAAGCGAAGCAAATGTAATAAAGAAGGTAAGAACAAGGGGTGGCAGAAAAAAGGACAAGCTTAAAAATGCTGGCTATGCTAATTTGCTTGTCGATGGTTCTTACAAAAAGGTTAAGATAAAGGGTGTTATAGAGTCAAGGGATAACAGAAACTTCGCGAGGCTTAGTATAATAACAAAGGGTACAGTTATAGACACAGAACTCGGCAAGGCAATTGTTACAAATAGGCCTGGAAAAGAGGGCTTTATAAACGCAAAGCTGGTGAAGTGATGCCTGCAAGAGTCTATATATGCCCGATAGAAAAAGAGAGTGAGCTTAAGAAGATGCTTGAGTATGACCCATACCTTGATCCAAAGATAAAGGAAGAAGATTTGAAGAAGCTTAGAGAAGACGAAATGGCTAATATTATATTCGCAAGGCAAGACTATGTGCTAAAGGAAGGAGTAGCTATAAACATGGATCCATCTAAATGCTACCTCTTTTTGAACGCCCAAGATTCATTCCTCGACAAGGCGGAGAAAAAGCTTAAGGGCATAGAGGGCTTAGAACGCGCAAAGCCAGATATAGAATCAAAGGTCATAATGTTTATTGATGATGAAAGGAAGAGGGCTGATGAGGGCTTCGGCTCAATATTTGGGTAGTTTGGATGAACTTTATAAGTGTGGCAGATTTGTCAAAAGAAGAGATCTCTGGGATCTTTAATATAGCTGATGACCTGAAACATGAAAAGGTTGAGATAGCACTTAAAGAAGATGCTGTTGCTGCACTTATATTCGAAAAACCTTCTACAAGAACAAGAGTATCGTTCGAAGTTGCAATGGCGCAGCTTGGCGGGCATTCGATATATATAGATTCAAGAACCTCCCAGCTCTCAAGAGGGGAGAGCATTGCAGATACGGCAAAGGTGCTGAGTGGCTATGTCGATTTCATAATAGCAAGGCTTTACAAACATGACGATATTTTAGAACTAGCCAATAACGCTACCGTTCCTGTAATAAATGCCCTTACAGACTTAGAGCACCCATGCCAAGCACTAAGCGACCTTTATACAATACAAGAGGTAAAGAAAAAACTCAGAGGCTTAAAGCTTGCTTTTGTAGGCGATATAGCTGCCAATACAGCAAACTCGCTTATGCTAGCGGGTGCAAAGATGGGCATGGAGATAGCACTTGTAGGACCAAAGAATTATATGCCAAACACATTCTACTTTACAAAGGCTAGAGAATATAGCAAGGTGGAGACATACAATAACATAAGAGAAGGTGTATCAGACGCAGATGTTATATATACAGATACATTCGTAAGCATGGGGCAGGAAGCTGAAGCAGAGGAAAGGAGAAAATTGTTTGCACCTTACCAAGTAAATAAAACTCTATTGAGCTATGCAAAGAAGGATGCAATAGTAATGCATTGCCTGCCTGCACATCGTGGCGAGGAGATAACAGATGATGTTTTAGACGGACCACAAAGCGTTGTGTGGCAGCAGGCAAGGAATAAGCTCCTTATCGAAAAAGCGATACTCCTTTATTTGTCTGAAAAGAGCTTCTAAAGGCTTAGGCTTAACCCCACACATCTGCCTTTATTCTTGCCAGATCTACCCCAATATTGCTTAGCACTTGCTTCATCGCTTTTGTAAAAGCAAGAGGACCACAGATATAAGGATCTCTTTCCACAAAATCAGGCACATTTCTTTTTACCATATCCTCATTTATATGGCCTGTTTCACCGCTCCAGTTATCACCAGGCTGCGGCCTTGTAACTGTAACGGCAAGCTTCATATTTAAGCTTTTTTCAAATGCTTCTAGCTCTGCGCGCCTTATGATCTCATTCGGATATCTTACGCTATACATTAAAGATACATCTATACCAAGGTTTTTCTCCTTTATATATCTCAACATTGAAAGGAAAGGAGCCAAGCCCGTGCCGCCAGCTATGAAAAGAACCTTCTTGTTCTTATTCGGATCGAATTTAAATTGCCCGTAAGGCCCAGAGATATGGTAGATATCACCAACCTTTGCCTCTTCAAGCTTAGAGGAAAGCTTGCCGTGGATCATACCTATAATAAGCTCTATTGTATCGCTTCCAGGGGCTGATGCTATAGAATACGCCCTACCTACCTGCTCTGGCGTATCTGCCTTGTAGTACAACATTATAAACATACCTGGGCTAAAGTCAAGAACGCTGCCATCAGCACTTTTAAACCTGAATATCGTTACGTCTGGAGTTTCTTTTATTATCTCACTAATATAGTAAGGTTTCTTTATTATCACAAATTCACCAATGGGATTATAAGAATTAGATTGTAAAAATATTAAAAATGCTTACTTTAGGTTTGTAAACGATTCTACTGCCTTTTCGAACTTGTCTATGCTTTTTATTATTTCCTTTAGCTTAGGGTTTATATTATAGCCAAGGCCATAGCCTCGTTCTGTCCTTATATGCGTTGGCTGCAAAACATTGAGGTTCATAGACAATTCCCTTAAAGTTATTATAAGGGTTTTCCTTGTAAACTTCTTCCCGAGTACAGCGTAGATCTCTTTTGTAGTTCTGGGCGACTTTTCCATAAGTAGTTTAAGTACTGCATAATTAGGCCTACTAAGCAACTCTCTTATAAGCCATATCTCATCCTTCTCCTTCATAAAACCACTGGACCTCAATCCAATACTAAAGTATATTTTTATAACAAACTTTATAAATGTATACCCAAATTTCAAAAACTTTACTTTTTATGCAATCAAAAGGTATTTAAATATATTTATACATAAATAAAATTATGTTTACTAAAGTATACTTAATTAGATTAAAGTAAAAGATGTGATTTTGTGCTCCTGCCGTTTAAAAGAAAACAAAAAGAAGAGACAGAGAATATTCCATTAACCTTCTCCATAGAGGCGAAGAATGAAGGCGACGTTCAAGAGATAATAGAACTGCCCATAAGAAGGAGCATAATAAAGCTAAACGGTAGGTATCTATACGTGCTCGGTAGCAATCAAAAGCCCATTTTAAGGCATGAGCTAAATTTGGCATCGATAGCCAAAGGAAAGATCGCTGAATTTTTCCTAAGCGATAACAACGAAGCTGAGATTTTTAGTCCAACAACGTTCGAAAAAGCAAGGGAGATAGCTTTTAGTTATTTGAAACAGAATATTGCAGAGGAGCGTGCATATTATATAGCGTATATAGCCGCTATCGATACAGTTGGCTACGGAGCGATAGGCTTGCTTCTAGAAGACAAAAATAACATAGAAGAAATAGAAATTAATACACCCACCTCGCCAATAAACGTATATACAGCAAAATATGGAAGATGCGAGACTAATTTAGCGTATAAAAGTGAGCTCGAGTTTAGAAGAAGCATAAATAAGCTCCTTTATCTTGCTGAAAAGGAGGTTAATGTAAATAATCCAGTGGTTGACGCGGAGCTTGAAAACATAAGAGTGCATGCACAAGTAAGGCCTTATGCGCATGCGGGAGCATTTGCATCGATAAGGATTGGTGGCAAAAAGCAACTTGGAATAAATAAGCTAATAGCGAATGGTACTACAAATCCAGAGGTGCTTGCATATTTATGGCTTGCATTGGATGCTAAGCTTAATGTGATAATTTCAGGCGCTCCCGCAAGTGGCAAGACAACTTTGCTTGCTTCTCTTCTTACCCTTATACCAAGATATAACAAAGTCGTAGTTGTAGAAGAAGAAGCAAATGAACTTGGAGAATTTGCAGCGAACTATGTATCAATATATAGCACAAAGAAAGGTATTAACCTACAGCAACAAGTTATAAATACACTTAGAATGAGGCCGGATAGACTTGTTATTGGTGAGATAAGGGGAGAAGAAGCAAGAGAGATGTTCTCAGGTTCTAACCTAGGCATTCCATTCATGACAACTATGCATAGCAACGATGGCGGGCTTTCCATATTAAAGAAGTTACTTGTTAAACCAATGAGTGTGGAGCCAAGCGCGCTTGGCATGCTTGATCTAGCTATATACATGAAACAAATTGGTTTAAGCAAAAGGATTATAGAAAGCATATATGAATATAGATGGCTCAGTAGGGGTGAGATAAACGATGGTGGTATAGATGTTGGTAATATAGACAGAGTAGAGATAAACGAGATTGTAAAAAATGGTTTATTAGATTATGAGATGATAAAGAAATCAAAGGTATTAGATTCGTTTGCCAAGGTAAGGGGATTAAGCGGCAAGAAGGTTTTAGAAGAACTCAGAAAAAGAGCAAAGCTCCTTGAAAACATTCATACTCTAAAGCAAAATGAACTCAGTGAGATGGTAGATCACTATGGTATTGGCATTGAATGAATACTACGCCTTATTAATCGCTTCTATTTCCTCATGCTTAATTATAGCGCTTCTTTATATAAGGCTCAAAAGATTTTATGATGAGGCAAGGCTCAAAAAAGATTTTATAGAATCGCTGTATCTTGCTATTGAATATGCAGGTGGAAAGCCAATTACAAAAGGACTTGAAATTGTAATGAAGAACACGAAGGATGAAAAGCTGAGGGGCATTTTAAGAAGAGAAGTTGTAAGCGATCTTATAAAGGGCACTTTATTGGATAGGATGAGGGAAGCATTTAAGACAAAATCAAGTGAAATTAACTATAATAAGATAAGCTCCTTAATTGAAAAGAACGAGGCAGAGCTTAAATTTACTGCATCGGAAATCGAAGCATATATGCAAAGAAGTGCAACATTTAATATGTTTATCTCAACGATAGCACCATCATTTATTATTCTTGGATTTATAGGTGATCTTATTGCATCAGGCAGATTTAATCCAATTATGTTCTTTATTATGCTCATCGCCCTGCCTGTATTATATGCGTTTGGCCTCACGCTCTCCCAAAGGCGTCTAATAAATGCTT
>Ga0208549_100344_pt1 | contig 20899 bp, 22 predicted proteins | sample BED_host_MetaG_FD_187135 | JGI IMG/M metagenome (GOLD analysis project Ga0208549, IMG submission 187135) | Hot spring microbial mat communities from Yellowstone National Park, Wyoming, USA - BED_host_MetaG (SPAdes) (version 2) | ecosystem: Environmental > Aquatic > Thermal springs > Hot (42-90C)... | reverse complement strand
AGAACCTCACCGCCATGAATCATGCCCTCTGGTTCACAGGAATATTTTTCGCACTAATAACGATAGAAACAGCTAAATTAGGGCTAGTAACCTTATCCATAGCCCTCGGCCTACTTCCACTAGTTACCAAAATGGGGGTTAAGGGGCGAAAAGCCTCGCCCCATCAGGGCCGGGGATGAGTAGTCCCTTATAGAAAACTTTTTTAAGCCTAAACACCTCTCTTCAGGATGCCCTCCCCCGGTCAATTCCTTGGGAATGAGGAGCGGAGGCCGATTCCCCCCGCAATACCGGGAGGGGGCATCAAGGAAGTTAAACACAGTAATAGGAGGACTAATGTGGTTCGCCTCCTACCAAACGGCTTCCAAGAAAGAAAACTCAGAAGGCTAGCCAACACCTCAGCCAAACTCTTCAATGAGATTAACTACGAGAGGAGGCAACAATTCTTCCACGGAGGAAAAGTGGACCTAAAGGGGACGTATGATAAGTATTATGGGAAGTATAAGGATGAATTGGGTAGTGCTAATGCGCAGCAAGTGCTTAATAAGAATAATGAGGCTTGGTCATCATTCTTCTCCCTCCTAAAACTGAGGAAGGAAAACAAATTGCCTCCTCACATGGATCGCGTTTCGCCGCCACGTTACTGGAAGGATGGGGAAACTGGAGGGAGGAAGTTAATGCTAGTCGTGAGGGAGGATAATTACGTAGTGGACGAGAAAAATCATAAGCTAATCCTCAAGTACTTCAACATGGAAATTAGATTCACGGGTAGATTAAGGTGGCTTGGAAAACAGGGAAGGCTCGAGATCTATTACGACGAGGTTAGGAATGCTTGGTATGCCTCCATCCCAGTGGAGGTTGGCGTCGAGGTAACTAAAACGGGAAGGAGGAGTAAGCACGTCGTGAGGGGGGAGAGGAAATCAATTCAAGTTGAATCACCCAAGGGTAATAGAGTCGCAGCTATAGATGGGTATTAATGTTTTGGGCAGTGTTATTATTGATGATGGCACGTGGTTGCTCTATAAGGGTGTTAGGGCGAAGGAGGATTACTTCTACCTACAAAATAGGATAGCTGAGGCACAATCCTTATCAAGCAAGGTGAAGAACATTGAGGAGTATGAGGCGTATTATGAGCTTAATAGGGAGGGAGGAGGCTCTTCAAGAAACTAACCAAGAGACTACTTCACCTCTACCGCAACTTCGCTTCTCACTTGTTGAGGGAGTTGCATGAGCGAGGCGTCTCAACCATCTACTTGGGGTACCCCTTTAATATCGCTCAGGATAAGGGCAATAAGTTCACAGTGAATTTGTGGTCTTATCGTAAACTCATGGAGGTCATTGAGTTGAAGGCTCAAGAATACGGTATGAGGGTGTTTGAGGTCATTGAGTATAATACGTCCAAGTACTGTGCTTATCATGGCGTTGAGGTCACTAGGGATCCAAGGGGAGTAGTTAATTGTCCCTTGGGTCATAAACTACATAGTGACTTGAATGGTGCATTGAATATCTTGAAGAAGGCTACAGGTATAGTAGTTTCAAGAGTGAGGAAGCCCCTCTCCTTCATAGTGGATCATAATCGAGTAGCGCCCATAAAGGGGCGTAACCCTCTAGACCTCGGGGAACCCTCGCCCTCAAGGCTGGGAAGAGGTCAGATTGCCGATAATGGTTTAATCAGTTGCCTGGCATTTATTGATGTCATTGCCTCCAGCGAGTTCCTGGGCAAGTCTATTGAGAGGAATTCCTCGAGGTTCTCCCTGAGTCCCTTTACTCCCGGGCTTCCTATGTCGCTTCCATAAATCGATTTATCGCTTAGCTCAATTATTCGGGGGAGGTAGGAGAGCAGTCTCTTGGGCGGTATGCCGGATAGCTCCAGATATATATTGCTCCTTATTCTGGCCAATTGAAAAGCGGTTTGCATCCATATTGGTCTACCTGCATGCGCCATAAGTAATTGTAGTCTAGGGAAATCCACCGCCACATCATCTATGAATATTGGGTCCCCATACTTATTCCTAGCTGGCGAGAATGCGCTCGTGCCCGTATGAATGGTGACCGGCAGCCCATTGTCCACAGCGAATTCATAGAGGGCCTCCAGGGCAGTTACTCTTCCCTCCTCCTCTCTATAGGCATTTGGTTTCACCCATTGATGCACTGGATGCAGCTTTATCCCACTTATCCCGGCCTCATACTGCCTCTCAAGCGAATCCAGGGCCTCTCTTTTTCCATTGATTCTCTGGAAATCAAGGCCCCCAAATACGGCGAATCTATCCGCATACTCCTTAACCACATTTATGACCCTAAGGGGAAGATCGCTCACATCGCCATATATTGATGCTGGGTAAGCCATTATAGCCGCATAATCCATGCCTAATTCATCCATTAACTTAACTACATCCTTAACGCTACCATAATCTATCGCTTTAAAGCCGTCCCGTAGCTCCAACCTCATTCTCTCCACATCGCCGCCTATTAATCTAGGGAAAATCAGATGGGTATGCGCATCTATGAAGCCCATGAATCAACAAATATATTTCGGTGTTTTTATTAATTTAGGAATCATCCCCAAGCCATAGGAATAAATAATCTCGCCCTTCGGAGCATACATTGACTGAATTAATGAGTAAATTAGGTTGAAGTTGGAGATTATGGAGTCTATTAATGGGGTTTATGCGCAATATTTATATATGCGTTACCATTAATTGGACACGCAATTACAAGAAAACATGCTATGCCCAAACACAATCAAAATATGGGGTTATAATGAATCCACCGCAAGCATCTATAGCAATTAGCATGAAATCAATCTACGATAACCGCGGCATAATCATTAAAACATGAATGAAGCCATGGAATCATGGTCTTCTATGGCAAGTAGAAGTGGGCCCGCCGGGATTTGAACCCGGGACCTCTCGCGCGTAAGGCGAACGTCCTAGCCGCTAGACCACGGGCCCTCATGAAATTCCTAAACCAGCATTGCCCTTTTTAATTTTGCCCCACCACATGATGGAAATCATGAGTGCCAACTCCCTCTCCGCCTTGAGGGGCGAGGTTTCTCGTTCTCTTTATGAATCAGAAATATTGCTTGCGTTAATGGGGATTTTTATTACTCAACAAAGCTGTTGGCTCTTCAGAGTAAATCTTTAAGACCTAAGGATTCCCTCTTATAATTCGTGGATGAGGAGGTAATAATTCATAGATTCATAGTATATGTAGCGAGGGACCTCGGTGGTTACCATAAGTATGAGGCTGCGATTCGCTACTGCAACAGGTCCGGTGCGGATCTTAATGTTAGGCTAAGATTCAGTGGCCCCATAACTAAGACGGGGCTAGAGGGCTGGATTAATTGGATAAAGATAACCCTGAACAATGATTGGTCTGGATCAAGCAAGCCGTTGACCAATTCATTCATTATAAAAAATGGGGAATGCATTACGGGCAATGTCGAGTATGAGATTCGCGAGGGGCTTATGAATGAGCTTGACTTGGCTAGACGGAAGTTAATAATGGATGGTAGACTATTCATTGCAGGCTTTGAGTTCGATTTGATCCAGGAAAAGAAATGAGTCCAGCGAGTTCAAGGCATTAATAAACGAGAATGATACCATAAATTAGAGCATGCGGGTTTCCTGAGCTATTAAGCCTAGATAATGAGAGATCTTCATTATTTGGGAGTGGGCAGGAAGTGGGATTCCTTAAAGGCGAGGTAACCAAGTCCAGGGGTTTCCTCCTTAAGGTGGAGAGGAGATCGATTGTGGTGCCCTTTCTTTATAGGCAGCCAATAAACTCTCCATTGTGACTATCCCCTTATATTTATTGTCTTCAACTACGCAAACCCATCTACTTCTGTTTCTGCTCATTATTTCCCATGCATCTTCAAGGCTGGAATTAGGATTCACATAAGGCACTCCTCTAACTACGTATTTGCCGACTAATTCCTCCTCTTTGGCTTTTCTTAAATCATTTAAGTAAACAATGCCTATTAATTTGCCTGAACTATCAATTACAGGTAAGCTTAGGAATTTTTGCTCCAGCATTATGCTTAAGGCCTTGCCTACCTCATCGTCGATTCTTACCTTGACGTCAATCAACTTGGCATTGCTCACCTTGATTAATCTCAGCAGGGGCATCTCGTACTCGGATCTATGGGCTGGTGAATCCCTTCTAGTGGGCACTTGGGATTGATAAATCGTGTAATTCCCGGATACCAAGTATGATACTGCAACTGCTATCATGGTGCCAGGCAGCAATTGCAGGCTTCCCGTCATTTCCGTAACCATAACTATCACGGATAAGGGCACCTTCCCAGCAGCGCTGAAGAATGCAGCCATTCCAACTATCACGAAGGGTGCAATGCTGGGAACTATTGATGGAAACAAATAGCGGAAAAATAGTCCTATGCTTGCGCCAATGGAGGCTCCTATAAATAGGCCTGGCGCGAAAACGCCGCCGCTGCCGCCTGAGCCCACCGAGAATGAGGTGGCTAGAATTTTGAGGACCGGTAAAAGAACTATTAATATTAATGGTGGGATGAGTGGGGAATATAATGTATTGATTCTCCCATACTCCATTAAATCTATCCAGCCATAACCAGTTCCAAGAACCTCCGGCGCTAATAATGCTATGGCGCCTGTAGACACAGCGCCCACCATTGGCTTAAAGTGATTGGGAATCCGCATTTTCTTAAAAAATGAATTGACTCCATAAAATACCTTCACATATATTATGGCTAAAGCACCGGTAATCAAGCCTAAAATCCCATAGAGAGGTAGCCTTAAGGGATTAAATGATTCATAATAATACCCAAAAACCGGAGTAAAGCCGAATATGGAACCAAATATTGCATACCCTATTGCGGAGGCAACTAAGGCTGGATAAATTACTTCCGGCTCTAAATCCCTTCTATAAAGTATTTCAGCCGCAAGTAAAGCACCGCCTATTGGTGTTTTAAAAATGGAACCTATCCCAGCCCCTATCCCAATGGCAACCATTCTCCTCCTATCCTCCGGCGAAAGTTTAAGCAAATCCGCAAGCATTGATCCAACACCAGCAGAGAATTGAGCAGTAGGTCCCTCTCTTCCAGCGCTTCCTCCGGAACCTATTGTTATCGCTGAAGCAATTATCTTCACCGGTATTACGATTCGCCTTACTTTGCCTTGGAAATAATGATAAGCCCTTATGGCGGCATCCGTTCCATGCCCCTCAGCCTCTGGAGCAAGGGTGTAAACTATTAACCCGGATAATAATCCACCTAACGCCAAAGACAACGGGATAAGATAATACCTACCAGTGTGAAAAGTGAATGCTAGGGGATTACCCCCCTCGCCAATAGGTCTAGGATAGGATACGTCAACTAACTTCTCAATGAATATTAACTCAAATAGATGTAAAAGAATATAAAACGTAGCCGCGGCTAGGCCTGCTATAATGCCGGCTATAACTCCTAGTATGAACCATTTCTCGAAATAAGCCATGGTAGAAAGCCTCGACATGATTCACAATGAAAATCCATATTTTTAAGGTTTGCAGCCGGATCAGCCAGATACAAGGACTAACCCCTCCCCAACCCTAAAAGGGGGTGCTTGTCGTTCTCTTTACCATAGAATGCTTGGGAACGCCTTAAGCCATGATTGGGCTTCACCTTTATTTATCTAGTTTTAAAAGCGAGATTTAGCTCAACAAGAGCTTAGGCAGATTAATGCATGGACTGCATGGAATCTCCTCTAGAATAGGCTATCATGAGTTTCACAATCATGTTTTTGCGTAATATTCATAAACCTTGATTTATATAGTTGTTAATGTTATGGTTAGAGTTGCCGTGAAGCTGGTGTCTTGGGATGAAATAGTTGATTGGGCACGTGATTTATCCAATAAAATAATCAGTAGTGGATGGGGGCCCGAAGTAATCATGGCCGTTGCCCGCGGCGGTTATGTGCCGGCTAGGCTGGTCTGCGATAATTTAGGCGTAACCGATTTAGTGAGCGTTCAAGTTGTTCATTGGCCTAGCACTGCTCAAGTTATAGAGAAGGCGTTCATTAAGCATGAGGCAAAGGGAGAAAGCTTAATGGGTAAGAGGGTGCTCGTCATAGATGACATTGTGGATACGGGTGACAGCATTGCATTGGCGAAGGCCTATGCTGAGAAGGCCGGCGCAAGCGAAGTGAGGTCAGCGGCACTCCAATGGATATCAACAGTAGCTAAATTCAAGCCTGATTATTATTCATTAAATGTAACCGATTGGAAGTGGTTCGTTTATCCATGGAATATAACCGAGGACGTGACTAACTTCGTTAAGAGAATAGTGACAGAGGAGGCTTCGTCAAAGAAGCGTTGGGGTCTCACGGAAATCTTGGATAGGATGCGTGAGTGGTATGGAGATGAAGTAATGAAAGTGCCTCTTTCCTATATAAGTAAGGCGCTCAGCAATTTGGAGCAGTTAGGATTAATGAGTAGGACAAGCAATGGGGCGGAGTACATAGTTAATAAGTAAATATAAGTTCGATAATTTAATAAGGTAAAACGCTTGGGATGATTCTAGGCGGGGAGACCTAAGCGATGGGACTTGACCATAAGTGTGATATATGTAAGGATAATATTGCCAAGTATGTATGCAATAAGTGCGGTAGGCATGTTTGTGAATTGGATTTCGATAAGGAACACGGTATCTGCCTAGTATGCTTGGAGACGGCTTGTTATATTTGCGGCGATTATTCAGTATCAACCTGCGCCTCCTGTGGACGATTGGTTTGCAGAAAACATAGCATTAGGATTGGGCTGAAGAGGATATGCTTGAATTGCGCCAACTCCACGTAGGCATATATATTCGCATCCACATGAGGGATCGAGGCAAGGGCTTTGTTTCTGAGGAAGGAGATCGGTGAAAGTTTGATGAAGCGTTTTCATTTTTCTTCACCGGAGACCCAGTCCGTAAGGGCCCGGGGTAGTTAACTTGGGAGGGGAGTTCGCTTCGCGATGAGGATATAGGGGAAAGAGTGGGGAGTATTCTACATTAATGGATGCGTCTCCTTAACTGGGGAACCCCATCATGGGGTAGTGCGGAGGCAATAATGTATTGCCCTTTTCTCTCTGTTCTCAATTGCCTCGGCGTAGTTAAGCTTTTAAATTCAGAACCTAAGTGGAGTTCGATATGAGCATAGTTAAGCAACCGCAGGAGAGTGCATTGAAGAAACCGCACATAAACCTCGCAGTAGTGGGGCATATAGATAACGGCAAGTCCACCCTAACGGGTAGGCTACTTTTAGAGACCGGTTACGTTGATGAGAAGGGCTTTAAAGAGATCGAGGAGCAAGCAAAGAAGCTTGGAAAGGAAGACTTCAAGTATGCCTGGATACTGGACAGGCTTAAGGAGGAAAGGGAGAGAGGAATCACTATTGATGCAATGCATGTTGGTTTCGAGACTCCTAAGTACTTCATCACAATCATAGATCTACCAGGTCATAGGGACTTCGTTAAGAACATGATAGTTGGCGCAAGCCAAGCAGATGCTGCCCTACTCGTAGTGTCCGCTAGGCCAGGTGAATTCGAGGCAGCCATAGGGCCTCAGGGACAAGCGAGGGAGCACCTCTTCCTATTGAAGACGCTCGGCGTTAATCAATTAATAGTTGCCGTAAATAAGATGGATGTAGTTAATTTCGACCAAAAGAGGTTCGAGCAAATAAAGGCCGATCTAGGCAAGTTGATGAGGTTGCTTGGTTATGATCCGACCAAGGTGCCCTTCATACCGGTTAGCGCCGTCACCGGCGATAATATAAAGGCCAAGAGCACCACAATGAGTTGGTACAACGGCCCAACACTATTGGAGCTTCTTGACGCTCTACAGCCACCGCCTAGGCTAACTGACAAGCCGCTGCGAATGCCCGTTCAAGACGTCTTCTCGGTAACTGGCGCGGGCACCGTTATAGTGGGTAGGGTTGAGAGCGGTATACTAAAGAACGGTGACAGGATAGTAGTGATGCCCTCGGCTAAGGTAGGCGATGTGAGAAGCATTGAGACTCATCACATGAAGCTAGAGGACGCTAAGCCAGGAGATAACGTTGGAATAAATGTTAGGGGAATTGATAAGAACGATGTGAAGAGGGGCGATGTACTGGGTCACTTGAATAATCCGCCCACTGTTGCTGAGGAGATAGTTGCTCGTGTAGTCATATTGGAGCACCCAACCGCGATAGGCGTTGGCTACACGCCGGTAATGCATGTCCATACAGCTACAGTGCCGACTCAGTTCATTGAGCTAATTTCCAAGCTTGATCCAAGGACCGGTCAAACCGTTGAGCAGAAGCCTCAGTTCCTAAAGAAGGGCGATGTCGCTATAGTTAGGATGAAGCCGCTGAAGCCGGTGGTTGTGGAGAGGTACAGCGATATGGCTGCGCTCGGTCGATTCGCGCTAAGGGATATGGGTAGGACAGTTGCTGCTGGGCAAATAATCGAGATTAAGCCGGCTAAGGTAGAAATAAAGACCTAATGGTTCTTGGTTGAAGTGAAGATATAATGCCTAAAACCGCGCGAATCAGGATATGGGGGACGGATCCCGAGGCCGTGGATGGTTTAGCTAGGGACATAGTTGACTTAGTGCAGAAGCTAGGGGTCAGGGTTAGGGGACCCGCCCCGCTTCCCGTTAAGAGGATGATGGTGACCGTTAGAAGGGCGCCCAGTGGTCAGGGGTATCATACCTTTGATCATTGGGAAATGAGGATACATAAGAGACTAATAGATATTGATGCGGATGAGCGGGCTATGAGGCAATTAATGAGGATAAAGGTTCCAGAGGACGTTAAAATAGAGATAGAGCTGCTCTAATTATTCACATGGGGGAAAAACCTCGCCATTTATGGCGGGGATGAGGAGGAAATAACTTTATATTAGTGACGTTCCTGTTCCTCTGATGCCCATCGTGGGGTTTAGGTTTAGAGCATACACCGACGAGCGTTGAGGGCGTTAAAGGCCCAATTGAGGTTGCGTGAGAGGCGTGCAACGCCCTACGATGGGCAAGGCATGCGGGAGTCGCCCGTGGAGTTCCGCCCACTACCCGTGGTTCACAGCTACGGGCAAGGCGGGGCGGGGAAGCGGGAAGCCTCGCCCTTAAGGGCGGGGTAGCTCACTTTTCGGGAAACTATTTTAAACTAAAAATAAAGCCTCATTCAATGTATTTAACCAGGGAGGATGAGGCTGCTTTATCTAGGGACGACCCTTACGGTAGGGCGTTTGCCACGATAGTCAAGGTAGGGGAATCACTTGGTGCCCCTCATTTGCTTGATGTTGAGACCGTTCATGTGAGTGGCGTGAGTTATCAAACAATTGGAGATGCAGGCGTTGAGTTCCTTAGGGATCTGGCCGAGAATGGCGCCCGGTTTAAGGCGTTTGCCACGGTTAATCCTATGGGAATGGAGTTCAATGGGGTTGATACCCCAGTTGATGAGGTTTTTAAGTCTAAGCAAATGGAGGTGGTGAGATCATTAATCAAGATGGGCGCCAGCGCGTGGTTTACTTGTGCTCCATATGATGTGTTGAGAACTCCTCCAGGCACCGTTCATGCTTGGGGCGAGTCGAATGCCATAGCATACATAAATTCCGTGAGGGATGCAATGAGCGAGAAATTGCCGGGTCCATTCACAATTCTCTCGGCAATAACAGGTAAGGTACCGGCATTTGGTCTATATATGCCTGAGAATAGATTGCCTAAGGTAATTATCAAAGTTAATGGTAAGGTGAGTCAAGCAAGGGCCGGCGTGATCGGCAAGATGATCGGCGAATTCGCCGGCGATAGGATACCCTATGTCATTATCAATACGATGCCAGAACGGGGACTCAAGGCCATGCTCTCAGCTTTTGCCACTTATTCTCCTAATCCATTCATGGTCATAGAGGGCATTAATCCTAATTGGCGATTATACAAGGACAAGGGCGATATGGAGGAATCCTTTACCATTAATGAGAATGACGTGAAGTTGGCTCCCATGCCTGAATATGATGCCTTATTCATAGGGTGCCCCCACGCGGATCTAGAGGAGGTAATGCACGTCATTAAGCTGGTTGAGGAGAGGGGGTATCCTCGCTTATCGAAGCCCCTCTTCATAAGTACATCACGCTTTGTGAAGTCAAGTTTATCCCCCACCCTAATCTCGCGGTTAAAGGAGTCAAATATTCACATTATAACCGATACGTGTCCAATAGTGTCTCCCTTCCTTAGAAATAGAGGCTTGCTTAATGTGGCGACGCCATCATCTAAATCAGTATACTACATGCCTCGCTTAGTCAATGTTAGGGCAATGCCATGCGATGTAGAGGATTGCATTGGTGAATTAATGTGATGAGGGGCAAAACCATTTATGGGAAAGGCAAAGTGCGAGGCAATGCAGTGGTAATTAAATCCCCCATATCTTTTCTAGGCGATATAGATGGCTTGAGAGGAGTTGTTAAGGTTAATGAGGGCGAGAAGCCAATTGCGGGTAGAATACTCATTCTCCCCTATTCACGGGGTTCCACGGTTGGTCCATACATAATGTACCAATTAGTTAAGTATGGTAATGCCCCCCTGGTCATATTGACCATTAATGCCGATACATTGATGTTGATAGGGTCGGTGATGGCCGGCATACCGTTAGTGACGGGTCTTCCTGATTCAATACTTAATGTTAAGGATGGCGCCGTCATTTCCGTCGATCTAGATAAAGGGGAAATCAATGTCGAGTAGGGTGGAGAAAATAGCTTCGCTCATAAAGGAAATGGGGCTAGACACCATTAAGGGATTCGAGGAGAGGGATCCTCAGTACATTGCAATCAGCAAGCTATGTGCATCCATCAAGAATAAATGCATAGTTTCCTCGCTCACCATACTTAATTCATTGGTTAGCTATATGTTGACTGGACGAGGAGAGAGGCACTGGAACTACTTCAGTGAATACTTCTCCAGGAGAGGAGCGATTAAGGATCCTTGCCAAGACTTTCTGGAGTATGCCTCGACAAGCCCCTACCTGGCAAGGCTGAGGGCGGCGAAACTAAATAGAATACGAAAGATATGCGGCACCGCCTTACTCAGTGAATTAATGCAGTGCGGAATCAACTTAGATGAATTAGCTGAACGATTGGGAAAAGCCTTGGGAGTGGATTGGAGAAGCAAGACAATAGTGTTCGCCGTTAAGATGGCTTACTATGCATTTAAGTCATGTGGCTATGAACCGCTAAGGCTTCCCAGTGTTCCTATACCTGTGGATTATCGCGTATCCACAATAACTCATTGCAGCGGTTTATCAAAGGAGGAGCCCCGCGTATTGATGGGTAGGCAACGATTTGTGCAGGAAATATGGGAGCAAGTATCTAGGCTCAGTGGTGTTCCGGCGATTAATCTGGATAGCTTGGTGTGGGTTATGGGTGGTGCATTGATTTATAATGGCTTTGACGTTGATAAGGCTATGAATGAGTTGAGGGGCATGGTTCCCAATAAGGAGGAGGTGGCACGCGAATTACTGCTTGAATTCTCCAAGTCATGCAGGGGAGGTGATTCTATTGGCAAGGTATATAGTGATAGAGACGCTTGATGATGTTAATGCTGTTTACCGGGAGATAGAGGAAACCGCGAGAAGCATAGCCGGCATAAATTGGTTGAGATGCGGCATGGAGCTTAAGGCCACATATAAAAACAGGTTAATAATAAGAACACGTACAAAATGCGTTAAATGGGTTAGGGCAGCCATTGCATCGTTGAGGAATGCAGCAATAACTTTACGCGTGACTGGCTCCATGAGGAAAGCCGAGGCATTAGCACTATCGCTTAGACCCCTCTATATTGATAAAATGAATGGCGATCCTCGCCCATTCTAGGACCCCGGGGAGGAGGTCAGACTTCCCGAGACGCCCTTATAAGTGGGAGTGGGGATCACCTTGTGGGGGCTTCCGCCTCTAAATCCTCAGGATTAGGCTTTGAACTATAAGGCAGTAGTCTCCTAGGTGAGGTTGGCTCACTTCTTGACGAGCTCTATCTTAACTTTATGTATTCTCCATATTACCTCCTCCACTGCCTTAGCTTCATTAATGAAGTTATCAAGGGTTAATTTAGTGGGGTTATCATTGACCCAGGGGCAGTCCCTGGAAATAATTACTTCACCGGTTCTTGGATTATATAGGAGCGGGTACATTCTGCACGCTAATGGTTTCTCGTTATGTATTGTGCAAACCCTTCTATCCCTATCATAGAAGGGGCAGTATCCATCTATTATCCATCTATACATTCTGGCTCCATTAACTCGTAACTCCTTAAGCTTAATTGATGCGCCTACTTTAGCGGCTAAATCCCGCAGTTTCTCAGCCTCATCGGGGAACACTATTGGACACTGCTCCTCGCCGCTAAAATAACAACACTTATCACAAAATAAGCATTTAAACCCCATCAATAGGCATCTTCCTTAATAGTTATTAACATTAACTGAATCCCAGTAAAAATTATTGAAATTACGGCGTTATGATGGCCATGGATTTTCGCAATGGTTTAATCATGTACTTCTCCAGTTTCCAGTACTCGGGAACCAATGCTTCCACGTAGCTGGGCATATTGAATGGCAAACCCTTTATCATGAAGTAAGAATCAGCGTATGCCCTATCAAACATGTTTCTCAGAGATGATGCAGACACATATTCTAAATACTTCCTGCGTTGATTCAAGTATTCTTTATTCACCAAATCCTGCAGGTTAAGTATTACATTTTGAAGCTGATCCATGACGAGATCAAGCTTATCAGGCTCAATCGCCTCCACCACGGTTTGAAGATAAGCAACCCCTGGAAACAGTTCCCAATCCACATCAAAGGAGTATGCTAGGCCCTTGTTTCGAAGGCTTCTGAAAAGCAGTGAGGATGCCCCATCTGATAATTGAAACTCGATTAATGCCAGTCTAAGGTATGTATCCACGGGGTCCTCATTAGGCATGGATATTGAGAACGAGACGTATGCCCCATCTCCATTACTCTTAATTCTTAGATCGCTGGGGGATCCAATTGATGGCGTCTTCAAACTAGGTTTGCCTGGAGCAATCCTGGAGAAGCACTCAGCAGCGGTGTTAATTATATCATCATTCACGGCACCAACAATAGCGATTTTAATGTTGCCTCCAACATAATTCCTCAGCTTGTGCTCAATCATGTCTTGAAGCGTTATTGATTCCACGGTTTCATGGTACCCAGTGACCGGGTCCCCCATATCGCTTTTGCCAAATAACGATAATGTGCCTAAATCCCATATACGTGAACTGGGATTCTCATCCCGCAGCTCAATCTCCGAGAGGACTATGTTCCGTTCATTTATGAATTCGTCCAATTGATACGTATCGTTCACCATCATCTTGCATGCTATATCTATCAATTGGGGTGCACTCTCTTGCAGTGCCTCGAACACGTATATTGTATAATCTCTACCAGTGAATGCATTAGCCATGCCTCCAAGTCCCTCTATCATCATATCCAGTTCCTCCCCTTTTATCCACTTATTTGATTTAAACATCATGTGCTCCAGCAAGTGGCTAATGCCCCTCTGGTTCGGTTCCTCATATATGGAGCCAATCCCCACCCCCACGGCTATAGCCACCACACGCGACTCCACCTTATCTATTGAGATCTCGACACCGTTATCCAGCCTCATTAATTACCGCGATGAATTCCCCTATTAAAATGATCCAGTCACGTAATGGCACTCATTCTTGATTATAATACAGCGGGATTATCTTATCTGGCGCTCCATCTACATATATCACCATGAATCGCCCACCTATTATTTCCCTAATGGTCTCCCTATTGCTTAGGATTGAATTTATCTTGTTGTTCACCATCACTCTATCCCGTATTGCCCTTTGAATGACATCGCTAACCTCATCTATCGAGTCTGCATCCACTAATTGTATGAATTCATGCTGCTTCTTGCCGTCCTCATAAACCAATACTTGTTGCTGCGCGAGTTCATTATTAATAATCGATATATTTCTAATATACTCAAGCACAGTATTCAACGCGGGATTCAATGCGGGAGCCATGTTTATTGACTGAATGAATTCGTCGAAATTCTCGAATATGCGCGCATCGGTTACATGGCCCATAGCTTCCGATACGTATATCGACTTGCGGTCCTTTTTCCTTCTCCTCGTTGCCCGCCTCCGTTTATTGATCTCTGTCTGTTTTGATTGTAGTTTGAGTGGGTTATTTATGCCTAGCTTATCCATTAAAAACGAGAAGCCATAACCAACAGGTACTCCTATCAATAATCCAAGGTAAGGCATTGCCGGGGGATAAATGAATGAAGCGACGCCCAGTATTATCGCTATTGCCGCCATTACTAATCCCGTGAACACTAGGGGTAACCTGGTTATGCCTATCATGAATAGCGCCGTGAATATGGCTATGAAGGGCAGAAGCATGGTGTATTGCATCATATTAAGTCGCCTGGAATTATGTAGATCTTGTTAGGTGAACCGTTTTCTTCAACCAGCATAATTATCCCGGTATAATCATTATTGGTCCTTATTTTCTTAAGCATGTAATTTATGTCGCTTATTATATCTTCTATTTCATCCCTATAGGTCTCGCTTAGTTCCCCAAACGATCCATCTACCGCATTTATCACGTCGTTGCTCCCCACCTTAACCTCAAGAGCTTTTAATAAATTATCTCGCTTAGCTTCCAGGTACTTCAATACATCGCTAAATGAATTGAATATTTGAATATCAATCACGTGGTCTCTACCTCAGCTATACCCTCTACCTCAGCCAACACCTTCTCCGGCTTAGTATAGTATCTCTCTATCATTCTGGCCACTTCATGGAAGTCCATCATGTTCTTCTCAACCATCCAATTAATCACCCTCGTTCTTCTCCGCAGTTCCTCCTCTAGTTCCTCCTCATCTTGACCCGTCGTCTCCGCTATTTCCCGTAAAAGGAAGCTTTGACCGCTTAATACGTGAACATCATTCTTTGGATCCCACCTAAACACTGTTCTAACCTCATCAGCGCTCTGAACCTCGCCAACCTCCGTGACTCTCCTAGTGAGGCGCTCGCCGACTCTCACTCTTCTAACCATGACGAATATATTCATTGCCGGTATGTATGCCTTCGGCACATTCATTGGCGGTGAAGTCAACCTATTTATTGCAGCTGTAAAGTCCTCGGCATGCATTGTGGATACGCCGCCGTGACCAGTGTTCACTGCTTGGAACAATACATATGTTTCCTCTCCCCTAACCTCTCCTACTATTAAGTAATCCGGCCTCATTCTCAGCGTTGCCTTAACTAAATCGAAGAGGGTGACCTCATTGGTTTTCTCTGGACCAAAGGATAGACGAGGCGTTAGCCTTATCCAATTCTTGTGAGGCAATCTAACCTCGGGCACCTCCTCCACGGTTATTATTTTTAGGTTTGGCCGTAGGAAGGTAGCCATTGCGTTCAGGAATGTTGTTTTACCTGCTCCAGTGACTCCGAGAACCAGGAATGACTTATGGTTATCAAGCATTAACCAGAAGTAAGCTGCTATCTCTGGCGAAATATTATGAGACTGTATTAATTGAGTGAACGTTATTGGAGTGGCCTTAAACTTCCTTATGGTGAATGTGCTGCCGCCCGGCGAGACCTCCTGCTTATATGTTATGGCTATCCTGGAGCCATCTGGTAATTGCGCATCAACTATCGGAGCAGCAACCGATACGTGTTTTCCAGCCATATGTATTAACTTTGATACGAAATCATCTAGTGCTTGCGCATCCATTGGCACTATATTAGTCGGAATTGTTTCGTAATCCTTGTGGAAAATGAAGATGGGAGCCCCAACGCCATCGGCTGAGATATCCTCTATGTTCTCATCCTTCATTATTGCATCTATGGGGCCAAAACCAAGTAGATCCTTCTCCATGTGATACGCCATCTTGTTTAGATCTATCTTGGTTCCTCTAATTAATCCCCTATACCTATCAAGTATCCTCTTTATTTCTCTGCTCAATACATTACGTGGATTCTCCAGCTTCTTTATATCGGCTGGAGGAGGTAACTCCATCATTACTAATTTATATATTGTATTATAGACCTCGTTTTCCTTCTTAGTTAAGGATTGCTCGACGAGGTAATACATTAGTTCCCCGGTCTCTTCATCCTCGGCAATTATCGCGCTGGCAAATGGCTCAACTAGGGGATACCTCCTTATCTCCCTGAAATTAGGCTTCATTTCCTCTAATTTAAATCCACTACTGGCAGGCACATTTGATCTATTTCGCTGTTATTTAAAAACTTACTTATGGATAAGTATTTAGAAGGCAATTATTAACGTTGCCTCTTTCGGCCTAATGCTTGGGGCTCTGCACGTGCTGGGAACCAGAATTGGCTGGCTCCCACCCTGCACTAAATGGTGGACTTGTCGTTCATAGTATGATAAAAAGTATCAAGACTTGCCCCTTCCCTGGGCTTGGGCAAGGCTTAGGCAATCATCATCTGTGCAGCTATGAATATTGGTATAAGCATTATTCCAACTCCAATGCTGTGAATTGTTTTTCCTGTTAGAATGGATGATACTATGCCATCAATCATCAGCGTCTCCCTTGATTTATCCAGTGATGGAAGTATCGGGAATGGTCCTTGCATTGGAGCTATATTTATCGTCAGTATCCTGGTTACCATGCATAGCAATATATATGGTATTGGTATTACCAGGCCATAAAGCAGGAGAGTCCTATTATTATCCTCAATCCAGGAAAGCACGTCATAGACTACCCTATTCACCTTAGACAAGAAGAGGGGTGCACCTATGGTTCTCGCCGCCTCGAATAGCTTCTCAAATTCTACCCCAATCAAAGTTTCAGTGGGCAGCGGCGTTGGGTCAGGGCTCCACATCAATTCATTGAAGGAATTCATTATTGTGGATTTGATTGGTCCAATGAATAGAAAGCTGGGTCTGAACTGGGTCATATATGGAACTGAGAACGCTATGGAACCCATCATGAGCGAGTAGGGGTAGTTTCTTGTGATGAGTAATGTTGCCATGCCAACTAAGGCTCCAAGAATGGATGGTAACTTGTAATCATACTTGGTTACCTCTACCTGGAAGTAGTGGATCAATGGTATCATGGCGAGCAGTGCGATCGGGAATAGTATAGATGAGCCGCCTAATAGCATGGTCAGAATCGTTGATATCGATAATCCAATGATCACCATCAACACTGAGGATAAGGCTTCTCCCATGTCTCGTCGATTCTTATCTAGGTTGATCTTGAGCGCATTACTTAGGAATTCAAAGGAATTATCAACGCCAGTACCGGCTTGTTCATAATTAATTGCCGCCCTATAGAGCTCCGCCTTGAATCCTTTTCCCGCGTCGCCCTCCTCCATCTTGCTCCACGCCTCATCATTGATCATCTTTATTGCGCCGCTTGCCCCCAGGAGCGGCGATATCAATACAAATATGGAGTAATTAATCAACTCCCTCAGCTTCACTTAGCATCACTCATTAATTCAGTGGGATTAGAGTAGTAATTCCTCACTGTTCGTATTATAGAGTTCTCGTCATAACCCACCAAGCCTCTAATTATCTCGGCTTTAGCGGCTATTTTTCCATCATCTAGATCATTGTCATGAATTATGGATCTGACCACCCGTAATCTACGATTAATTGAGATATCGCCGGATTTATCTACTGCATCAATTATGCTGGTCTCAATTATAGCTATATGTTTCAATGCGTTCCCTATATCCGGTGCAATTATGGAGAATCGCTTAGCAGCATCAATGGCATTGCCGGCGTGGAACGTCGTTATTCCTCCATGTCCGCTGGTCACGGCATTCAGCCAAGCCTTTGCTTCTGCTCCAGTGATAACCTCATTTACTATTATATGATCAACTCCCATTCTTAATGCTTGGGAAATCAAGTCGTCCTTGGATATGGATTTAACGCCTAGGCCAAATGATCTCCTCTCCATTAATTTATATACCAAGTGATTCGGTAGATTCATCTCGTCTACATCCATTATTAATGCCATGAGAAGCGATGGATTGCCCATAAAAGCTATGGCATTGGCCAGACTTGTTTTACCGGAACCTATTGGGCCGACTATCAGGAGAGGCACCTTGTCCTCAAATAATTGCCACAGAATAGCTGCATCCCGTGCAGTCACCATCCCATTATTGACCAGGTAAGGAAGGGTCCATGGTTTACGCGGCATTATTCTAATATGTATAGCTGGTCCACCTACTGGGGGTATTGTGACAGATATGCGTATGCCATACTCCTCATCGGTTACGGATATCATTGGCTGATATGAGGTTATCGGCGTCCTACATCTGGAACTTATCCTTCTCAATAGATAGTTAATATCCCGCTCAGGAACCTCTATATTAACCTCCACCAAGCCGTAATCAGAATGACGAGCCATCACTACATTATTAATATAAATATCGGTTAGCTTAGAGTAAAGAAGAAGAGGAGTCAAGGCGCCATAATGCTTGCTCCACCTCTCATATGCCCCCAACAATCGCGGCGTCGCCTCTATTTTAAGGGATTTAGCGGCTTTCTCAATGCCCTTGCCTCTTAACGCCTTTTTATGCAACTCATAGATATCTATGTCCGGTACATCATCGTCGCTTAATTGAATAAGATAAGTTGAACCAACTGCCCTAACGCTTATGTTGGTTTCAAGGCCACAGCATTTAATGGTGGTTGACTCAACTATGGCGCCTAAGCTGCTTCCATGGTTTCTCCAAAGCATTTGAATGATTAATAACGTTCAGTTAAAAACTTAAGCTAGGTTGGGCGCCAATTACGGCTGTTTCCCCGTGGCTTCCTTGGTGTTGCTGGGCTTAGTTCTCGCGATCTTATTTCCCAATTAGGTTAACTCCAGAAAGCACTCGGAATAGAATAGGAAATGAAACAGAATCCCCTTGATCTCGTTCTGACGATTCCCCATCCTTAAAGGGCGAGGCTTCCTGAATCCTTTATTATATTATGGTGCTGACCTCATGAGAAGGCATGGCTTAGCTTCCTCGCCTCATCCATGACCCTGATTAAATCATCCTCAACGAAGGAATCAGCGCTAATTGAGTGGTCCCCCATGTTTACGCTTGGTTTACTGCATGCCTTTGCCTTACCTATTAGCCTTGCTGGAATACCTGCCGTCGTTAATTCATTGATCAATGAATCAATTAAGCTGGGTGGAACCCCTATAAGCAACATGCCGGAACTCAGCGAGCGGTATGCATCAATTCCCAGCGCCCCCAACACATCGCTAGTCTCTTTCAGAACTGGAATGCTGCCCTCTATATCTATACACGTATTTGATGCTGAGGCCATCTCTATTAATCCTTGAATTACACCGCCCTCCGTTGGGTCATGCATGGAAGAAGCGTATTTAGCCGCTATGAGGGCCTCCTTGACTATGCTTGTCTTTCTAATTAATGCAGCGGCTCGCGAGATCATCAATGGATTAACTCCTCTTTGGATCAACTCTTTCTCCATATCACGGGCAGCTATGGCCGTTGCCTCCATTGCGGCGAACTTAGTTGCCACTATTAAGTGACCGGGACGGAGGCCGCTAGTCGATATATAGGAGTCTCCCACCCCCATTACTGTCGTGGACGTTAATGGATAGTGTACTTCCCCAGAGTACTCAGTATGCCCACCAATTAATGCACCACCTATCTCGCTTAATGCATCCCATACTTGATCCATAATTCTGCCTAACGACTCATCGCTGAAGCCAAGGGGGAGAATCAAGGTTAATACAAACCATCTAGGCATTATTCCCCGGGTTGCAATATCATTAGCGGGCACATTTATGCTCAGCCACCCAATATCATTTATTGAGCCCGTTATTGGATCGGAGTGAACCGCTAAGTATTTACTGCCCACCCTAATTATTGCAGCATCCTCCCCTATTTGCGGACCAACAATTATGTCTTGATCACTGGTTTTCGCTTTATCTAATATTAATCTCTTTAATCTATCATTGCTTATCTTAACCATAATAAACGCCGTGAGAATCTAGAGGCCCAGGGCCTTAAATGTATGCCCTAGTAGTACTTCTTAAAGCCTAGTTGAGGCGCTACTTCCCTAAAGCATCTCCTGCATAGCATTAATCCATACTTCCTAATAACGGCCTCCCGCGTGCCACACCTCATACATCGTATGGTTGCCCTGCCATATTTCCGTTGCTTCGGCGGCTTTATATTTGTCATTAAAATAAGTCGCCCACTAGTTTTTATAAATTTTATCTGAGGCCTACATTAGCTATTCAATTAAAGGGCTGGGACCAAGTAATGCAAAGCTTTAATGGGGCGAGAAATCCATTTACTGACCTCTTCCCCGCCTTTAGGGCTCCCCGAGGTCTTGGGGGTTACGCCCCATTATGGGCGCTACTCGGTTGCCGGCCTCGCGGGTCCTCCTCCCGGCATTGCGAGGGAAGCCGGCTCTCGCCCCCATTCTCTAAGAATTGACTGGGGAAGGACATTAAAAGGAAATAATCCTCCTTTTTAACCTTACCCCGCCCCTGGAAGGAGTGGGGTTGTTGTTCGTTTTATCATGGTTAATGCGCTAATTCCACTAATTTTTGGGTACTCTGGATCCCATATTATCGAAATAATTTAGTGAGTGTATGTTGGTTAAGTTAACTGAGATGGATTCATGTTTAGTTATTTTTATTTCATTCTCGATTAACTGATAAAGATCGATATTTGCAAGTCCTTTAATGAGCTCTAGGACAAGGAAGCTGGGCGATTCTCGATTTCCTGCGCCGCTCCAGGCGCCGGTTATTGATCCCGGATTCAATAAAGTGATTGCTCCTTTCATTATCATGGGTACATGAGTATGACCACTAACTAATATATTAACCCTCAGATTCACTGCAACCCCAATTAATTCTCGGGTGTCTCCGCGATGCA
>Ga0208549_100342_pt1 | contig 20954 bp, 19 predicted proteins | sample BED_host_MetaG_FD_187135 | JGI IMG/M metagenome (GOLD analysis project Ga0208549, IMG submission 187135) | Hot spring microbial mat communities from Yellowstone National Park, Wyoming, USA - BED_host_MetaG (SPAdes) (version 2) | ecosystem: Environmental > Aquatic > Thermal springs > Hot (42-90C)... | reverse complement strand
GATGAAGCAGTCCCCTCAACATAAGAGTTCGTTATTGAAGAAAGAACTATTACTTTCTTTATCGATTCTCTATCTCGAGCCTTTATGTTCATAGCTTTGTCTATAGACTCATAAACATATAATAAGTACTTGTTGCCATTATTAGATCGCAGGATGCTGTTTATGGCATAACGTTAAACAGCCATCCTGCACTAAAAAAGTTTTGATCTACTGGTGAAGTAGGGGATGGATAGCCCCTTACAGAAATGTTTTTATATAAAGAAATTTTATATTATTGATGCCCAAATGGGCTTTGCCTGTGGAACGCAGGCGAGACGCCCAGGGATGAAAACGCCTCTGCAATAGTGGAATACTTGAAAAGTATTCCACACGTAAGCGTTTCGATGAACTGGGAAGCCCTGTCCGTAAGGTCAGGGTAGTTCACATACGAATTAGACCAATAAATAACAAGGCGAAAAGTATGGGGTTAAAAGCTGAAGATTTAGAAAGGATAGCATTCGTTTCAGACCCAAAGATTTCACCCGATGGTAAGAAGGTAGTTTTTGTTGTCACAAGACCTTCTATATCAGACAACAGGTACTATTCAAAGCTTTGGGTTTATGACTTGGAGAAGGACGAAGTTTTTCATATTACAAACGGACCTTCCGATTACTCTCCCGTGTGGGCAGAAGATTCAGGAAAAATCTTTTTCCTTTCAAGAAGGACATTAAAAGAAGATGAGCCAGGACTGGAGCTCTGGGAAACTGACATAAAAAATTGTACGGAGCCAAGATTGATCATCAAGCAGGATAAAGGTTTTGAAATTTTTGGCATCAGCAACGGGAAAGCTCTGCTCAACATTCCTAACCCCAATAAAAAGGAAGAGCTTACAGTTATAGAGGAGGTTCCATTCTGGTTCAACGGGAAAGGTTACATATATGGTGAAAGAAACGCCCTCTACCTAGCTGATATCGGGACCGGAAACCTAGAGAAACTCACAGAAGGAAACGAAGAGATCAGCTTTGCACGGATTAGCCCAGACGGCAAAAAGGTAGCTTACATATCATCAGAAGATCATCAGAAACCTTACAGGACCGACTTAAAGCTGCTTGATCTTGAAACCCGGGAAATAAAAAAGTTGACGAATGGGCAATTTACCGTTGAAGATTTAGCGTGGAACCCTTCATCTTCAATGATAGCGTTCAGGGCTGGCAATTACTCCCACGGGCTCAACTCAAACGTTAAGCTATGGACTTTAGACCTTTCCAGCGGATCAATAAGCAAGCTTACGCCAGATGACTGGGACACAGGAAACTACATGAACTCAGATGTCAGAGGTCCTTCATCTAACGGGAAACTCCAGTGGATAGATGCATGGATCTACTTTACTTTAAACGAGGGCGGGAAGGTCTCTTTACTTAGAACTGATCTTAATGGTAAGACCGAACATCTGGTCGAAGGCAACCTTACTGTTGAAGACTTTTCAGCAAAAGGCGAAACAATCTCGCTCACCATAATGAGTTCCACAAGGCCCTCAGAGCTTTTTATATATAGCGGAAAGGGACTCAGAAAGGTTACATCGTTTAACGATGAGCTTCTGAAAAAATCAAACCTTCAGGTTCCGGAGCGTTTTTCCTTTAAAGCTTCTGACGGTCAGACGATAGAAGGCTGGGTACTAAAACCAGCAAACTTTGAAGATGACAAAAAATATCCAGCTGTTCTTTACATTCACGGAGGCCCAGCTACAACATACGGAGAAAGTTTTCAGCATGAGTTTTATGTCCTTTCAGAATCTGGTTTTGGACTTGTGTACATGAACCCGCGCGGCAGCGCAGGTTATGGGGAATCCTTTAAGGATTTGCGAGGCAAGTACGGAACCAGAGATTATCAGGATCTCATGGAAGGGCTTGATTATGTAATAAAGAATTTTAGTTTTATAGATGAAAAGAGGCTTGGAGTTGCTGGAGGAAGCTACGGTGGTTTCATGACAAACTGGATTATAGGACATACAGAAAGGTTCAAAGCAGCAGTTTCTCAGAGATCTATAAGCAACTGGATCAGTTTTTATGGAACATCCGATATAGGCTATTATTTCGCCGAGGATCAAATTGGAGGAGATCTCGGAAATGATCTCTGGAAGGATGATCTTGTTCAGGTTTACTGGGACAGAAGCCCTTTAAAGTATGCATACAGGGTCAAAACACCCACGCTTTTGCTGCACTCAGATGAAGACTACAGATGCTGGATAGATCAGGCCTATCAGATGTTTACAGCACTCAAGCTCAAAGGCGTACAGACAAAGCTCGTTATATTTCATAAAGAAAATCATGATCTTTCAAGAAAGGGCAAACCAAAAAACAGGATCGAACGGTTAAACCAGATAATTTCCTGGTTTAAGACATACCTTTAGTAAACGTTTAATTTTTCAAAGCTTTTTATATCAATCCAGCCTGAGGCCATAGCGTTATACTCATGTATGCTCTCAAAGCTTCTTATGTTGGCATAAATACTGCTAACAGCGCTAAAATTCTTAAACCTAGTATAAAGCCCCGTAACAGCTGCCCGGTAAATGTCTTCTACAAACCTCGTGTTTGTAATAGACGAATATATTAGGAACCCTTCATCAGCCCTTTTGAGAGCGCTGTAAACTCTACTGCTCAGAGATGCGTAAGCAACGTCAAGGAGTTCTTCTATTTTTAAAAAATTTTTGCCTTCTGACTTGACCGCTACGCTTACCCTGGCCCTTTGCATGTGCGTTGGGGCTATCCCTGAGCTATGTCCTAGTTTAGTTTTCATAAGCTCAGCTCCACATGGACACGCGGAAATACCAGTAACTGTTACGCCGATTATGTTTTTTTGGCTGTTTTTACGCGCAGCTTTGGATAGCTCGTAAAATTTAAAGCTCTCAATGGATTCAATGCCAGTAACTGGAGACTCGGCATAGACAAAACCTTCTCCTTTAACTCTTGCTTTACTTAACTCTGCATACTCGTGAACCATCAGCAATTCTGATGCTATCAAGCTTGCAACTTCTTCGACATTTGAAGCTGAGGAAAGAACTTTTTCTATGCTTGTCGCCGTCCTGGACATGTTTATTCCTCTCATGTATTCTGGAATGTCTACAGTTGCCTTTATCTCAGCGCTCGAATAAATTAATTTTTCTTTCGAAAATTTTGTTAACGGGATTGAAAACTCGCTTATACCTACGCTCCTTATTTTGAGCCTTACCTTTGGCTTTTCATACTGCACGTCATTAGATCTTTTTGTTATCTCTTTCCATTCTTCAGACATTAAATCATATATTTAGATCTAAAGTTATTAAACATTTACAAAAAAATTCTTAAGCAATTTAACCGAAGAAATGACAGATAAAGCCTGATCGCTGCTGGGCTGAGTTTTATGCGTGACCAATCTGCATTGTAATATTATTTTGTAATACAGCAGGTCTTCACCGTGCCAGTAAAGAGTTTTAACCTTAACGAGTTAAGGGGCGAAAGTCCCCCTCCGTGACAGCGTATGTTCAGAAAGAATCAATAGAGCAGAAAGGCTATAGACATCGATCTTGGAGTAAAGGATCAGATCGCGTTTTTAAACGGGATAAAGGTATCATACTCAGTCCCGCAGAGCAAGAGGCTGAAGAAGCTTCAGCGCTATTTCTCAAGAGCGAAGAAAGGATCAAAAAACAGGGAAAAGCTCCTGCTGAAGATCAACGAGGAGTATATGAGAGCAACGTAAAGAAAGACATAAAGAACAAGATAGCGCATTACGTGGTAAGCAATTATCAGCACGTTGCGTTTCAGGATGATGATATTCGTTCATGGCAGGTACTTTATGGCATAAAGATCCTGGAGACCTCGGTGGGGGAATCCGCGATGCCTTGAATAAGGCCAGCGCTTCAATCGTGTGAAATCAGCGATAGGCTCTGCATGTGGAACGCATATGAGACTTCTGATTGTTGAGCCTCTACAAGCAGCATGATGGAGCATAAAGTATTCTTAATGTGAAAACGTAATAATGAACAGGGAAGCCCTGACCGCAAGGCCATTGTAGTTCACATAGTACAAGAAATATTTGATTATAAAAAATTCACTCAGAAGGCAAAAACGTACTTTTTGCTGTTAGATTATCTGAAGGACCTTATCAGCCTCTTTTACAGCAATCGCAAGTTTAACGGCTTCTTTTATCAGCTGTCGCACGAGTTCTGTGGCTACTGGATCGTTAAGCTTGCCTTCAGAGCTGAACTTTTTGTCTGCGTTTACAAGAATCACTTCTGGCCGGGGTACTACTAACGCTCCCAGGGCATTGAGGACTACCCTGAGGTGCTCCTGAGCTCTACTTCCGCCTACGCTTCCCGTTGACGCTGAGAAAATGGCCACAACCTTTGATATAAAGGGGTTTTCTGTGGACGGTCTCGAGATCCAGTCTATTGCGTTTTTTAAAACTCCAGAATAGCTATGGTTGTACTCTGGTGTTGAAATAAGAACTATGTCTGATGCCCGTATCTTTTCCTTTAGCTCTCTGACAGATTCAGGGGGATCTTTTTCCAGATCCTGATTGAAAAGCGGTATAGCTGAAATGTCATACATTATAGCGTTTGAACCTTCTGGAAGCATCATGAAAGCGTTTTCTATCAAAAGCCTGTTATATGACCCTTTTCTAAGACTCCCAGGAATGCCTAAAACATTCAGCCCTCTGAACATCATAAATCGATTATCACACTGTTATTATTTACGTATATATGTTGAATTTTATGATTTATAAGTCTGTAAAAATTATATTTTTTTATTTTTTGAATTGGTTTTTTAAAAAATAATAAAAAATATTTGGTTAAAAATTTTAAAAGGCTTGGAAACCTACTTTGTCACCATTCTCTGGAAAAGAGGTATGGCGATTGCAAAGGTAACTATCGAATAAATAAGGAGTACCAGCACGTCATTCCAGACAGCTGAAAGAGGCGCGTTCATGACCATGACAGATCTGAACCCTGTTACAGTATAAACGAGCGGGAACATATAAGCAACATCTCTTAACCACCAGGGGAGCTGCAGCACCGGATAGAATATACCAGATATGAATATCATAGGCATCTCAAGCATAAGCATTATCATCTGAGCCGACTCTTGGTCGCTTACAAAGCTTGTAGCTATGATCCCAAGTCCAGTAAAAGCAAGTATCCCAAGGAAAAGTATAATGGCCATAAGAAAGACGTTCCCGTATATCTTTACTCCAAACAGCAATATTGAGAGTATCACTATTATTATTCCGCTGATTATTCCTCTTACAGCCTGAGCCATTGCCTTGCCCATTACTATTGAAAATCTTGAAACCGGCGTCATCAATATGCCATCCATAGTCCCCAGCTCCCTTTCTCTTGAAAACGCCATAGCAAGCCCGGCTAGCCCTCCCATTACCACGCTCATAGCTATAAAACCAGGTGCAAGAAATTCAAAGCTGCTTGGAGCTCCAGGTATCAGACCCTGAAAGTTTACCGAGATCGTTCCAAAATATGCAGGAAAACCGCGCGCAGTGCTCAGTTGAACGTTAAGCTGCGAGAATATCTGCTGTATCCCTGCAGTAACTATCTGATCGAGTGTAGGATTCATCTGGTCTACTATAACCTGAACGGTTGCGCTGCCTGTACTTAGCTCCTGTCCGAAACCCTGCTTGAATATCACCACGGCGTATACCTTTCCTTCTAGTAGAGCCTGCTCTGCCTGTGAAAGAGAACTGTAAGTTATAACGTTGAAAGTTCCACCAGACTGGGCCATGTAAATGAAGCTGTTTATAACGCTTATTGCACCCGTAGACTGGTCCTGGTTAACTATTGCTATAGGTATGTGCGTTATTGTGCCATTGCCTGGAAACATGTAACCGAAAAGCAGCATTAGCAGTATTGGAAGGAGTATCATGGAGACAAGCCTGGCCCGCACCCTGTAGAACTCCGTAAGGTCTTTTTTCATTATCACGTAAAGATGATAAAGAGAACCTTTCATCACCATCCTCTCCTCCTCAATCTTCCGCTTATTTCGTCCCTTAGCTCTCTACCAGTGAGCTCCAGAAATACATCCTCTATTTTTGTTGCTCCGTACTTTGTCTTAAGATCTTCCTTTTTTCCTATCTCGAGTATCTTTCCCTTATCCATTATAGCAACCGTGTCAGCAAGCTCATCTATTTCGTACATGTCATGTGAAGTTAGTATTACAGTTAGCCCCCTGTTCCTGAGGTTTACTATATAGTCCCTTACCCATCTTACGCTTTGCGGATCGAGCCCGTTTGTAGGTTCGTCCAGTATTACAAGCTTCGGATCGTGCAGCAGGGCCCTGGCTATGTTCAGCCTCTGCCTCATACCAGTCGAGAACGTTCCAACTGGCCTGTCCTTTACCGCAGAAAGCTTTACTTCTTCCAGCAACTCTTTAATCCTTTCTTTCAATATCTTGAAATCAAGACCGTACAGCTTTCCGAAAAATTCAAGGTTTTCTACCGGTGTGAGAGGCGCATAAAGTATCAGCTTTTCCTGAACCACGCCTATTAACTTTCTGACTTCCTGTGGCTGTCTCACGATGTCGTATCCTTCTACCAAGGCTTTTCCCGCGCTTGGCCTCAGCACTGTACAGATCATCCTTATAAGCGTGCTCTTGCCGGCTCCGTTTGGCCCAACAAGCCCGAATATCTCTCCCTTTTTAACCTTAAATGAAACGCTGTCAACGGCTATAAGGCTTCCAAAATACTTTGTCAGGTTTTCGGCTTCAACAGCGTAGCTCATCTTCTCCTCGCCGCAACTACAGCAAGTATCGCAATTATAACCAGCAGAATCGCTATTAACAATATATAGATGGCTGGAGGAGACGAGACATATGCTAAAAACTGGTTTACGTAAGATTCTTTTATGATAAAGCTCACAGGTATTATTTGGCTGAACGTTTCTCCCGGAGCGTTGTCCTGCAACCAGGATGTCACGATTGTTCCCCTGAACTCACCGACTGGAGCGCTTGAGCTTACGTCAAGAGAAAACACAGCAGTTACGCTTGATCCTGGCGGAATGTCCCCCAAATAATCGTACGTGTTGCCGCTTAGCATGTTAGGAAGTATGAGCTCGGCCTGCACGTCCTTTGCAGTGTAGTTGCCGTAGTTCGTAATGTTATAGGTAACTTTTATGTCAGAAGCTCCCTGAGTTAACGTAACAGATTCAGGCACTGCTTTTAGCTGAGCCTTAGATGATACCGGTAATCTTATGACAGATGCTGATTTTCTTCCGCCGTATGATATGCTGATAGAGACATTAGCATAAGAAGGTGACGAGGCGTTGCTGTTCACGCTGAACAGATAAGTAAGCTGAACCGGTGTGCCAGGTGGCAACAATCCTATGGTGGTGGCAGTTTGGGATGCGAAGATGATTGGCCCTGATGTTGAAATGTTTATTTTTACGTTGCTTGCAGTAACGTTGCCTGAATTAACTACGTAAATTACAAGCTCAGCGTCCTGCGTCCCAGGAAAGATCTGCGGCGGATTTGTGCCAAAACCCTGAAGCCTGACATCTGGAGAACCGAGCACGGGTACATATACTTGCTGAACTGTTCCTATGCCGCTGTTCCATTCAAGCGTTAAGTTGATCGGATAGTACCCGGTAACTGCTGAAGAATTAATGTTTACGTAAAATGTTAGAGGAACGCTTGCGCCTGGAGGTATAGCACCAACAAATTCATGCAGGCTTTTTCCAGAAGCAAAATAGAACGGGTAGCCCAGGTTAAGCGTTACTGTAGCGTTGTATGCAGTATTGGTTCCCGCGTTTCTGACAACAATGGTAAGTGGAAGCCCTTTAGCGCCTGGGTAGGCCAGAGTTTCCCCATTCCCCCAGTACCATGTATAAACCTGCAGGCTTGAAAACGTAGATACTGGGAGCTGCGCTGAATATGTAAAGTTCTTCTGATAACCCCCCTGGACGTAGCTTATCTGCAGTGGAAGCGTGTATACCCCGCTAACTGCCCGCGGACTTACATTGACGTAAGCTATGAAAGGTACCGTTTCTCCTGGTGGTATGAGAGATACATTCTGCGGTTCACCTGTGATACTGAAGACGCTTGTGCTTTCTGCTCTCACGCTGACGTTCAGGGCTGGATACTGAGCTAAGTTGGTTATGTATATAAAAAGCGGAACGTTAAAAGAACCTGGTTCTACTGCTATCGGAGAAGATGATGGTCCAAAGCTAGTCCCTGTCACAGCAATACCCTGCACCTGAGCGTTAACTGGCACCAGGGAAAAGGCTGATGCCAGAAGGATCAGAGTCAAGACCAGTTTTTTCATACTCAAACACTTGCAGAAGGGGTATAAAATGATTTTGATATTTCTAAATAAAAAACTTTTAATAAAAAGTGAAAAGTGTGTTTCTTATTGTTAATTTGTCTAATAAATTATAAAAATTTATAAGTTACAAAATGAACAAAAGCCTCGCCTCTTCTAGAGGGGTGCCGTTAACTTAAGCTCGTTCTGATCACCTCATGCTTGCAATTAACAAAATTGGCTTAATCCATTCAGACAGCTGTTCATTTGAAAGTGGAGCTGAACCAATTTCCTCGTTTGTGAATACATAGTTATAGAAGAACCTGAATGCTTTGAACCAGTTCTTTACGTGCTCAAATTTTGGCTTTTTGCACGGGAAAAGGTCGTCAAAAGCTTTTGTCCTGTCCTTTATATATTCATTCATCCTTTCCATGAGGTTCTTCAAGCTCTGGTCATATACAACATGCTCTACCCCTGCCCACCTGCATGCATCAACGTACCAAAGAGCTCCGTCTGTGTAGATAGTCTTCCTGCCATACTTCTTTACAAGCTTCCTTATGAAATAGTATGCATCGAGGGAGTTCTGGTGCCAGCTTATGTAAAACGATAGGAACGCTTTTAGTTGAGGTTCATACGCTACCCATAGCCAAGCTTTCTTTCCACCAATGTTTATTTCAGTTTCATCAATAAATATGGAATTGACATCGTGTTTGTCAACGTCAAAGGAATCTAATACGAAAGAATACTTCTGAATCCATTTCCATATTGCAACGTGGCTTCTCTTGATTATTGGCTCGAGTACATGGGAAGCCCTTCTTAAGCTCAAACTGGAGAAATAAAGATATAAGGCATAGAGTATAAGTGCTATTGGGGTCCTTTTTCTGGTTTGTGTCATCATTTGCTAGAAAGAGGGCCCCGCTGAAAAATAAATTTTAAGCCTTAAGTTAACAGCACCAGCATGGCTGTGGGAGAAAATTGTTGTAAGAATTTATATTAACAGCCTACATTATTATAGGTTAGTATTTAATTCATGACGTTATTTATATTTTATGAATTCAGTCACAATATAACTTAGGCATGAGAAGAAGAGGGACTGGAGGATTTATAACAAATAAATTTCACTGCTATAAATAGATAGATAGTATTATAAAATAATAAATAAAATAAAAGAATAAAAATAAATAGAAAAAATTATGGAACTGGATTCTCTGCTGAGAAAAGCTGTTTAGATGGTGATAGCGAAGAAAAAAGAGAAGATAAGATAAATTATGCTTAGTTTATCATTAGAGTTATAGCAAAACTTTCTATATCTAAAAGCATAGTAAGGTTCTCTCCCACAGCCTAGTTTATACAGCTTGCCAATTTTCTGTTGATCCTTATTATTTGTTATTTCCAGTTTTGACCATAAATTTTCACATACAAGCGCTATAACATAACAACGTTGGCCTTGACTTCTCTCTCTTAACGCTTATATTTATCTCAATAAAATAAATCTCTGCTAAAACAGGGTCATGCTATCCGTTCTCTCTCTTCTCAGTGATAGCTGACCCTGTTTAAGCGGAGGTTGATGGTGTTGAGCAAAAACCATAGTAAGAGGTCAATGCCAAGGGACTGGAAGAAGTACGATGAATTCAGAAGGTTAGATGATATGCTTGTGCTTAACATAATATCAAAGGCAGTTAATGCCCTTGATCCTCCGTACAAAGTCAAGGAGAAGGGCAGCGTCGGTAGGCCCGACGCTGATCCAAGAGCGATAGCGAAGCTTTTGATCTTCAGGGCCTTCTTTGGCACCTCGTACCGCTCCACCTTCTCCAAGCTCCACGACAACGTTGAGCACGGCTCGGAGTTGAACCTACACCCAGTACTATGCAAGCCCACAATGAGTTGTAAGCCTACTTTTAGAGGGTCATTGGGCTCATTGCGCTGATGATAATGAACCCTGCAGGGAAGGAGCAATGTTAACGCTTCAGCTGACAGCACAGGCCTTTCCACCAATATGTACGGCAGGTGGTACACTGTTAAGTACGGTGAAGGTGACAGGAGGCACTACATCAAGCTGCATGCAATCGTTACAGCTGACGCTGACTTGCCTTTCTTCATTTATGCAAAAGTTACTGATGACACAGCTTCAGACACAGCAGAGCTAGAAGAGATGATCTCTAACGTTGATGTCAATGTTGGTGAAATGTACCTTGATAAAGGATACCTATCAAGGGCAAACGCCCAGCTTATAGCAGACATTGGGGCAGTTCCTTACTTTGAATGGGTACAGAATTTGGAAAGGGAACACTGGGAGCTAAGCGAGGTCAACCAGAAGCTGGAGAACAAACTCGTAAAGGCTTTCAAGGACATTTATGATTATTCTCAGAAAAAGTCCCTTAGCTATAGGATGTCGGCTTTAGCGCTGGCCGTTGAAAGGGTTGTAAACGCTATGAAGCTAACCGGCTGGCGCTAAAACCTATTTTTCTCTTGTTAACTGCTTTTTCTCTAAAGTAACCCACAATAACGCTTACTAGCCAGAAAAAAGAGCAACTTTAGCTGTAAAGGAAACTGATTGAGCGTTTTTTAATGATGTTTGTGATGAAACGTGTTTTGCAGACTTTACAAATCTAATCGCATTTGAGGAAAAAAGTATTAAACAGATCCTTGAACTATATATGTAGTTGGGATACAAGAAGGTTCTCCTTGTGGCTGAAAGGGATACGATCACGGGTAAGTTAAAAAGTGGTCCATCCCTGAGGCTAAAATATGGAGTTGATGGATACAGATTCGTAATAAAGGAGGACCCTTTTTCTCAGTCTAGGTACGTGAGAAACCTCAGCTTTAACTCTATGACCACTCTTTACATGCTTCTTAAAGCGCTGCTTCAGAGAGCAGTAACTGTAAACGGAGACTTTGACTTTGTGCACTCTTTTTTCTGGACATTTTACAGGTACAGGAAGCCATGGATACATGAAAATGATCAGTCTCCCTCTCAACTTATATTTAACTATTTTAAGATGAATAACGGTTTTGGTCAGAAAGTTGTAGAAATGATAGCGAACCTGCTCAACGGTTCTAAGGCTGTGATAACGTGGACAAACTACTCAGCAAAAGGTTTTGTTGACGATGGAGTTGAACAGAGCCTGGTTCATATGATCCCGCTACCTATGGAGGTAAGGTGTAAAAAGAAAGAGCACCGCGGAATAAAAGTGCTCTTCGTTGGCAGGGATTATTACAGGAAAGGAGGAGACATAGCGTTGAAAGTCATGATGAATGTTCTTCAAAAGCACAGCGAAGTTACCTTCACTTATGTTGGTAAGGCTACAATTCCAGAACATCCAAGGATAAAGCATTATGAAGGAGTTTCCAGAAAGCAACTAGAAGATCTTTACAGAAACTCGGATGTTTTGCTTTATCCTTCAAGGGATGAGGCTTACGGCCTTGCCGCGCTGGAGGCTCTATCCTACGGCATACCTGTAATAGCATCAAACCTGCCATCTTTAAGGGAAATAGTCGAAGATTCCGTAGATGGGTATATAGCTAAGTCAGAGGAAGATTATGCTCAGAAACTAGAAGAGATCATTGATTCGCCCGAAAAGCTGGAAACCCTTTCAAAAATGGCATGTGAAAGGGTAAAGATCAAGCACGACCCCAGGAAGATAGTAGATGAGCTGAAGAAGATCTATGAATCTATCAGTTGATTTTATTAGGGGTTTTTCACTGAGGGTCACGAGCTACTTTCTGCAGATATTCTTTCCTGTTTACCTGCTTTACTATATAAAAGCTGCGGGCCTGGTTTACTGGGCGCTGATAATCGTTTTCTGGGTTTCAGCCGGCACAGGAATGTTTATTCCTTACCTTGTAAAAGGACGCGGCTTTTACCTTGAGATCCTTTTCCTTTTGTTATCATTTTTGCTTTTATATATGTCCAAAGCATACTCGGTTCTGATTTTGATAGCCCTTGCCGCTCTGGTGTCAGCTCTTACAGGGACCTACGCATACTACAGCTTTGCAAGAGAATCTTATCGTGGAGTTCTAAGTTATATGAGAGGACAAGGCGCAGGGCTTTTGCTTTCAGCTACTATTGCTTTTCTTCTTTTTTATTTTACATCTTTAAAAATTGAAAGCTTTGCGGGTTTTCTCCTGTTGGCCATTGCTCTGATCCTTATAATAACAACAATCAAGAAAGGAGTTGAAAAACATGACGTGGGAAGTTTGAGCTTTTCAAAGCTCATAGAAAAAGCATTTAGCGGGCTGAAATCTTATTATGAAGTAATAGGGAACGCGCTGTCTTGGATTTCGTTCACCACATACATTTACTATTACCTTTACGTTTGTGCTTCAGCTGGCTACGATGTGGCCCTTTTACTCATATTCATCAGCTCTTTTTCCGTTTTCCTTACTAGAATGCTCTTAAAAGAAAATTATAGCGGAAGAAGCTCAAAGACCATTTTTTTCGTTTTGTACGCAGTTTCTTTTTTGATTATAGCAATGAATGCTGTCGTAAAATACGTTTATGTTGACTTCGTTTCAGCCATACTTATAGGCGTATCACAGGGAGCGCTTTCAACTGATCTGCTTTTTGAGAGCATAAGCTTCAGCACTAACGGCTCTTATGACGGTTACATAATATATAACGCTTACATAGGAGCTGGTGAACTTCTTAGCAACATCTTCTTCGGTCTTTTGGTTACTTTTTCAATGGTTAAGCTTTTCTACTTGCTCCCTTTCATAGTTGCAATAATAATTATATTCTTAAACGTCAAACATAGTGCGTGAACTATATATTTTTAACGGGGCTAGCCGGTAGCGGCAAGTCTCTCCTTACGAGCGTGATTTCTGATTCGTTAGAAGAAGATGGCTGGAGCGTAGCTAGGGTTAACCTAGACCCTTCTGCGGAAAGCATACCTTATACTCCAGATTATGACATAAGGGAGCTCGTAGATTCAAAAACGATATTTGAAAGGTATGGTCTGGGCAGTAACGGAGCTCTAATACTTGCGATGGACCTTCTTGCAGGAAACCTTCAGGCATTCTTACCTGTTCTTGAATCATTTGACCTTGATTTCGCTGTAGTAGATATGCCAGGTCAGCTAGAAATCTTCACGTTTAGGGAAAGCGGCCCTTTCCTGCTTAACAGCATTTCAAAGGAGGACAAGCTCGTTCTATTCCTTTCGGATGTTTCAGCTTCGTCAGACTTTCAGAACTTCCTGCTGGCTGAGATGATGGCTAGGATCATTTCTTCCAGGACAAACTCTCCCACTATTCACGTTATAAACAAAACTGATATAAGCCCCGAGAGCGTTGAAAAGATCAAAGGGTTCATGTCAATTAAGAATTTAAACGAGCTAAAAACGGTTCAGGAAAAGCACCTTTTTAACGCCTACAGACACATACAAAAGATAACCCCTGAAACAACTCACGTCTTTGTTTCAGCAAAGACAAAAGATAACGTCTGGCAGATAAAAGCTTACATAACAAGGGCATTTAAGGGCGGGGAAGATAAAAGAGAATAAAAAAGGTACAAATGGTTAAATATTAATTTTAAGAATAATAATAACTTATGAGTGAAGAAAAAGTCGATTGGTACCTAGACTTTATAGATCTGAAAAGAAAACCGGCAGAAGACGAGATTCAGCTGCTTTTCAAAGCGACACCTGCTCCAGGTTATTCTATTGAGGAAGCCGCGGGCAGGATAGCCAGCGAAAGCAGCGTTGGAACGTGGACAACTCTTTCCACCGTTACTCAGGACACCCTGAACAGGATGGCTAAAGTGTACAGAATATCGGGAGATCTTGTGTACGTGACATATCCTCTGGAGCTTTTCGAGCTCGGAAGCATCCCGCAGCTGTTCTCTAGCGTTTTTGGCAACATTTACGGGATGAAGGCCGTGGCAAGGCTCAGAATTCTGGATATCAGGTTCCCTAAAGAATACATAAAGAGCTTTAAAGGCCCTCAATTTGGTCAGAAAAAGGCCAAAGATATACTTAAGATCAAGGAAAACAGGCCTATAATAGCAACTGTTCCAAAACCAAAGCTAAGCCCAAGCGCTGAAGCTCATGCAAAGGTAGGTTACGAGATCTGGATGGGAGGTGAAGATCTTCTCAAGGATGACGAAAATCTCACAAGTCAACCATTTATCAAGTTTGAGGACAGGGTCAGGGAAGTATTCAAGTACAGGGATAAGGCTGAAAAGGAGACGGGAGAAAAGAAGTCAGCCCTCATAAACATAACTGCTGAGACTGAAGAAATGAAAAGAAGGGCAAGGCTTGTAAAGGAATACGGCGGCGAATTCATTATGATAGACTTCCTTACAGCAGGTTGGGCCGCTTTGCAGACCATAAGGGATTATGCTGAAGAGCTCGGCCTGGCCCTGTACGCGCACAGGGCATTCCACGCTGCCTTTACCAAGCTTCCTGATCATGGAGCTACTATGCTCTCGATAGCAAAGGTTGCAAGGTTAGCGGGCGTAGACTTCGTTCATATTGGTACAGCAGGCATAGGAAAGATGGAAAGCACAAAGTCTGACGTGATAAGGATAAAAGAAGAGATAACTCTTGACAAAGTGCCTCAGGAAGACATATATTTTGAACAGGACTGGGCTGGCATAAACCCTGTAATGCCGGTCAGCTCTGGAGGCCTGCACCCTGGTATTCTGCCACCGCTTCTTGATGCGCTGGGGGCTGATATAGCGATACAGGTAGGGGGAGGAGTGCTAGGGCACCCGATGGGGCCAAGGGCTGGAGCGAAAGCAGTAAGGGACGCAATCGACGCCTGGAACAAGAAGATACCTCTGCATGAATACGCAGAAAGATCAAAGGAGCTCAAAGCAGCGTTAGAAAAGTGGGGAACTCAGAGCTACGCTTAAAATAGTTAAAATGTTATTTTTTATTTTAGTGTTGTAAAGAAAGATTTTATCTCTTCTATTTCATTTTTTAGCTTCTCTTCAATTTTTTGTTTTCTTTCTTCTATGTAATCATATACATCCTTTGCCGCCACCATTAGATTTTGAACCCTATCAAGATAAGGCACGCCAGCCCTTCCGAAACTGGTCTTTGCTTCAAGCCATAAAAGAACTGTTTCTTGATCAACCTCTGGCTTCAGTCCAAGGTATAACTTTTCCCTTATCAGATTATAAGCCATGGTAGCTACCATCTTTTTTCTCCACTTTTCTATAAACTGGGCTTCTTCCTTTTCTGCCAGAACAAAAAGATCTTTTGACTTCCTATCCCCTTCAGGATCTAAGTTAAGCCCGGTTGCAGCCATTATAAAGTCCCTGAACCTTAAAACAGGCTTTAAAGAACCTGTAGAAATAACGAGAGATGAAGCCGCCGCGCTGTCAACTATCGCTATTCCGAGGCTTTCCAAAGGATCATTCACATCGACAACAACATCCTCTCCCTTAAGGTATTTGATTGCAAGCTCTATGTCAATAGGACCCCCGTAGACAAACCTTCCAGAAGTTGCAATAAGGGGTACCGTTAAGACCTTCTCAACTATAGCCGGGGTTATGTCTTTTGAAACATCAACAAGTTCTGCATAGTTTTGTATACCGTTAAAGCTCTTCAAAAGGCTGTAGCTCGTGTGGCAAGCAGGATGATAATAAACGATATGCTGCATTTCATAAAGATCATAACGCGAAAGATTTAAGCTTTAATTAACATTTTTCAAAACGTTTTTAATATAATCATCTCTCTAGTCAGATGAATTGGAATCTGTGGTACAGAAGATTATACGGGAGCCCATTGTAGTTGTCCTTGGGCATGTCGATGCCGGAAAGACTTCCCTACTTGATAAGCTGAGAGGTACAGCCGTTCAGGAAAAAGAAGCTGGAGGTATAACTCAGCACATCGGGGCTAGCCTCTTTCCTTCGGACGTTCTGGTTAAGCTTTCACGAGGATTGCTGGAAAAGTTCAGGATAAAGGTTGAGATCCCAGGCATACTTTTTATAGATACGCCCGGCCATGAAGCTTTTGCAAACCTTAGGTACAGGGGCGGTTCAGCTGCTGACATTGCCATCGTGGTTGTCGACATAACGAAGGGCGTTGAGCCTCAGACAATTGAGAGCATAAACATACTTAAAGAAAAGAAGGTTCCATTTCTTGTAGCCTTAAACAAGGTTGACCTGATTGCTGGCTGGAGATCCCACCCTGAATTAACCTTCGATAAAAACTTAAACATGCAGGACAAGGCAACGCAGAAGCTCCTGGATGACAGAATCTATACAGTTATGGGCCAGCTATCAAACCTAGGTTTTGACAGCGAAGCCTTTTACAGGATTACTAACTTTATGAAGCAGGTATCGTTGGTTCCTGTAAGCGCGGTTACCGGAGAAGGTATACCGGAGCTCTTGACTGTCCTTCTTGGGCTTGTTCAGAACTTCATGAAAGGAAAACTTTCCTTCAGGGCAGGCCCAGGTAACGGAATAATAATCGAGGTAAAAGAGGAAGAGGGAATGGGAACCGTTCTCAACGTAATACTGATAAACGGAATACTTTCAGTAAACGACAGAATAGTCACTGGCACAGATACTGGAGCAAAGTCTACTAAGATCAAGGGAATATACCTTCCAAAACCCCTTGACGAAATGAGGGATCCACGAGACAAGTTCAAGTTTGTAAAAACAGTTGCGGCATCAGCAGGCGTCAGCGTGATGGTTTCAGATTCTGATGGCATAGTTGCAGGAGCGCCTATATATGTTGTTACCAATGATGAAGAAGAAAAAAGATATTCAAAGATGATAGAGGAAGAATTGAAAAGCTTGACAATTAAAACGGATCAGGTGGGCATTATACTAAAGGTTGACACGCTGGGCTCCCTTGAAGCTTTCAGCTATCTATTAAAAAAGGCTAACATACCTATAAGGTATGCAGAAATAGGACCAGTTACAAAGAAGGACGTTCTTGAAGCCCAGCTGGTAAGGCAGAACGACAAATACCTAGGCGTTATACTGGCCTTTAACCAGAAATCGCTGGTGGAAAACCCAACAGTTCCGGTGTTCTTTGGCAACGTCATGTACAACCTAATACAGGATTATCTAAATTACGTAAAAGAAGAAAAAGAAAAAGACCTCAGGCTAAAGTCTGAAAAGCTGACGTATCCTGCAAAGTTTCAGGTGCTTAAAGGTTATGTTTTCAGGAGAAGCAACCCTGCAATATTTGGAATAAGGGTCATAGCCGGCATCCTTAAGCCAAAGGTTAGGGTAATGAATTCAAAAGGCGAAGAAGTCGGTTCGATAGAACAGATACAGGTTCAGGGCGAAAGCGTTCAGAAGCTCGGGAAAGGAGAGGAGGCCGCGGTTTCTATGAAGGACGTAACCATCGGGAGACATATAAAAGAGGATGAAGTTCTTTATACCCTTCCATCAGCAGAAGAGGTAAAAGCTCTAAAAGACACAAACCTTCCAGAAGAAGACCTTCAGGTTTTAAAGGAAATAATTGAAGTAAGGAGAAAAATAGAATACCTTTACGGATATTAACCTTCTATGAGCTTCTTTAAAGGTTCGTTAAGGTTTGTCTTGATAAAGCTCTTCATGTTTCTTTCATATTCTTCTATCTTTTTAGAGTAATGGGATAATGTATAGTCTATTTCGCTTTCTCCGCTGATCAGCCTTCTTCTGGCGTATTCTTCTATTTCAAAACTTACTTCTTTTCCTGCATAAACAACCTTTTTATTCAAAAGGTCTACAGTTACTGTAAGTTTGCCTTCCTTCGCTTTCTCTATTATATCATTAAGAACGCTTTCAGGGAGCTTTATGCATGCAAGGCCGTTCTTTATTGAGTTGCCATAAAATATGTCTCCAAACGATTCTGCAAGCACAGCCTTTATTCCATAATCTGTTAAGGCCCATACTGCGTTTTCTCTTGATGATCCTATACCGAAGTTTTTCTTGGAAACGAGCACAGTTCCATCTTTGAACCTTGGATCGTTTAGGACAAAGTCGCCTTTAGGTCTTTCCTTTTCATCGTACCTCCACCTGTAGAACAAGTACCTACCAAGCCCTTCTTTTTTAAGCAACCTTAAAAACTGTGCCGGTATTATCTGATCAGTATCTACGTTGTCCAGCGGAAGAGGAATAGCTTTTCCTTCTATCTTTTCTGGCATTTTAAACCACCTCAGCAGTTTCAACGTTTCTGACGTCGACAAAATGTCCGTATACTGCGGCTGCAGCGGCCATTGCCGGGCTCACAAGGTGCGTCCTCCCGCCCGGTCCCTGTCTGTTTTCGAAGTTCCTGTTTGAAGTCGACGCTGACCTTTTTCCTGGCGGAAGCCTGTCAGAGTTCATCGCTATGCACATGCTGCAGCCAGAGTGTCTCCACTCAAAACCGGCTTCTATGAATATTCTATGCAATCCAAGCCTTTCAGCAGTTCTTTTAACCCACTCTGAACCGGGAACTACTAAAGCCTTAACATTTCTGCTCACCTTTTTATTTTTTACAACCATTGCTGCCTCTATAAGGTCAGAAAGCCTCGCGTTTGTGCAAGACCCTATAAAAACGTAATCAACGTTAACGTCTGTTATCTTCTGACCCGGATTTAATCCCATGTACTTGAGGGCCCTTTCATATTCAGCTCTTAAGTTTTCCTCCTTTACATCAGATGGATAAGGCACTTCACCATCAACAGGGATAACCATGGACGGGTTGGTTCCCCACGTAACCATGGGCTTTATTGATCCTGCATCTATTTCTATTTCTTTTTCATACTTTGCTTTTGGATCGCTTTTCAGGCTTTTCCAGTATTTAACGGCTTCTTCCCATTCTGATCCTTCAGGAGCTAAAGGCGTACCTTTGACGTAAGAAAAAGTCTTCTCGTCAGGGGCAACTATGGCAGTTCTCGCACCAGCTTCTATGGACATATTGCAAAGCGTCATTCTTCCTTCAACTTCCATATCAGATACAGCGCCCCCCGAATATTCAATTATGTGACCTATGGCCCCTCCCGTGCCTATCTTGCCTATTATGTAAAGCGCAACGTCTTTTGCGCTTACTCCCTTGTTTATCTTCCCGTTTATTTCTATTCTGAATTGCTTAGGTTTTTTTATCCAGAGCGTCTGTGTAACGAAAACGTGCTCAACTTCTGAAGTTCCTATTCCAAAAGCTAGAGACCCGAGAGCTCCATGTGTGCTTGTGTGGCTGTCCCCTGCTGCTATTGTTAGCCCAGGCAAAGAAAAGCCAAGTTCTGGCCCTACTACGTGTATTATTCCCTGATATGGACTGTAAAAATCGAGCAGCGGCACGCTAAACGTTTTTGAATTTTCCCACAGAGCGTCCATCTGCTTTTTTGACAGTTCATCTATAGTGGGATTAACCTTAGAATCTGTTGGAACATTATGATCCATAACAGCAAGAGAAAGGTCAGGGCGCCTGACCTTGTACCCTTTCTTTCTCATATCGCTGAAGGCCACAGGGGATGTTACCTCGTGTGTAAGATGCCTATCTATATAAAGCAGCGACATTTCATCTTCCTTTGCTATTTCATGAGTCTCCCAAATCTTATCGATTATAGTGTAAGGCATTCACTGGTTTTGACTGTCAAGGTTTAAAAAAGTTTTCCTTTGAATTTTATTGAAACAGCTACGGTTACGCTATTCGGAATCCAAAGAATCGTTTTTAAAAGCGGAATTCTAAATTATCATGATTTGTCAAAGCAAAACACAGCAAGGAGGATAATAAATTTTAGAAAGTACATCTACATCATACTCTTTTTCCTTGTGCTCATCATGATCAAAATCGGGGTAACAGGAATTAAAGGCCTTTTTGTTAGACCTTCTCTTCTAAGCACAATAACTATCACGATCCAGCTTTTTGCCATTATGGATCCGGTTGGGGCTTTGCCGTTTTATCTCTATTTCCTGAACAAACTTGAAGGGAATGAGAGAAACGTTCTCTGGTCTACAGTTGTTATTTCAATGACCGTTCTCCTTTTCTTTTTTGCTCTTGTTGGAAACGAAATGCTTAAGCTTTTTGGGGTCAGCATATACAGTTTTATGATTGGAGGTGGCGTCCTGCTCATGATAATAGCAATAGATACCATGGGCGAAGGCTCAAGGTCCCTTACCCTTGACCCAAAGGAGGCCGCTATAGTTCCTCTTGCTTCTCCCTTGCTCGTTGGGCCTGGTACGGCAGCAACGCTCATCATACTGTCAAACACAATACCGCTTTCTGAGCTGATCATCTCGCTGATGATCATAGCTATTTTTGCCGCAGTTATACTCAAATATTCAGAAAATATACTTAAAATAATCGGGAAAAACGGGGTGACTGCTTTTTCAAGGCTTTTCAGCATAATAGTAGCCGGTTTTGCCGCGCAGCTTCTGTATGAAGGGTTAGTGGGCTGGGGGATCATTAAGCTCATATGCGTATTTTTCTGACATCATTTATCATAGCCAGCTTTAAACCTTTTAGCAGAGTACAACAAATTATATCTGATGGCAAATAAAATTGCTATAAAAGACGTTTTCATGGTAAGCTATTTAGGAGATGAGCTTATTCAGCATAGAACATCAATTTTTATAGAAGGCAACGTTATAACTAAAGTAGGAGAGACAGACCAAGAAAACAGGTTTTCCAAGTCTGATCTGGTTATCGAAGGCAAAAACCTTATCGCTATACCAGGGCTCATAAACCTTCATTCACATGCTGGGCCGATCGCTATCAGGGGTCTTGCAGAAGATCTAAGGTTATCAGAATGGCTTAGGAAATACGTGAATCCTG
>Ga0208549_100338_pt1 | contig 21033 bp, 22 predicted proteins | sample BED_host_MetaG_FD_187135 | JGI IMG/M metagenome (GOLD analysis project Ga0208549, IMG submission 187135) | Hot spring microbial mat communities from Yellowstone National Park, Wyoming, USA - BED_host_MetaG (SPAdes) (version 2) | ecosystem: Environmental > Aquatic > Thermal springs > Hot (42-90C)... | reverse complement strand
GGGATGGGCCTATCCAGCTGGTTTGGAAGATACGCTATTAGAAACGTCAGGTCAATGGGTTGAAGGTTTTGAAATACCTTTTATTTCAGATACAAAAAGGCCTTAGACCTGAACTGCGCGATGTTGCGCCGACGATTTCTTATATACTTAACATACCCGCGCTTTTGGATTCTGATGGAAAAGTTATATACGAAATTTTAAAATAATTCCTTCTTTTTTTAAGAATATTATAATAGTTGATGATTTTTTAGCTAAACATTAAAATGCTAAATCCAATAGGCTAACATGGAGAACTCGGAAATACAGTACCTTGCAAAACGGTCAAAGACAGACTGGTTAAAGGAAATTTACCTCTTCTATACACAGCTTGCGGCTGGTTCTTTATTGATAATTCCCGCTATAGTACTTCCTCTTTATTATAATAGCAGCGTTTCAACTGAAGAGTACATGTTCTTTCTTGAATTCCTTGGAATGCTTGCAGGTTCTGTATGGATTTCAGGAGCATCGGACAGGGTAGGAAGAAAACCTGCTTTAGCCATTTCTATAGCGCTTTACTCTGTAGGATCGTTTATTCCGTTTATAGATCGTTCTTTTTATGCTCTTATCCTTTCCATGCTTATAATGGGCTCAGGCATAGGGGCTAACGTACCAGTCGCTAATGCGATTATGAACGAGTTCTCTGAACCGTCAGTAAGAGGCACCGTAATGTCAATTGGAAACTCCATATTTAATCTGGGTTTTGTACTAGCACCCCTTTTCATATTTTTCTTTGGCGTAAAATTCATCTTTATTTTCGGGATAGTACAGCTAATTACTCTTGCCCCTATCCTCAGGATTCCAGAAACAAAAAAGCCTTCTCAAAATTCTGGTTTCAAAGATCTTTACAGAGGTGAACGCCTTAAAAAAACGCTAGCAATATCGTTAGCAACTTTCTTTGTGTTCTTTGTCGTTTACGGAATAGTTGACTGGCTCCCTACGCTTTTATCAAGAGGATTGGTAAAAGTACCATACATACTCCAGAAAGACTACATACTCATAACTAACCTCGGAGCTTTCCTAGGAGCCCTATTCATGGCACCTTTAGTAGACAGGACAGGCAGAAGGATACTTGGCATAGCAGTAAGCTCCGTTGCAGGTGTTGCAGAATTTTTAACGCTTTTATTCTCTAGAATAATGCCCGTTCTTGCGGTAGCGTTTACCTTTGTATCCCTGTTTTTCATGGAAGGTGCTCTGGCAATAGTAACAATAATGGCTTCTGAACTCTACGATCACGACATGAGGGGGAGAGGTCTGGGAAATTCTCTTGCATGGGGTAGGATCGGCGGTATGACATCGCCCCTGGTTCTTGGCAGCGTTCTTGAAATATTCCGAAATCCTGGACTGCCTTTTATTGTCCTCGGCATGAGCTCAGTTTGCGCTGCAGTGCTTCTTCATAACCTGCCGGAAACCATGCAGATAAAGAAACTTTAGAATCATAAACCTTTTTCATAAATTATTGTAATGGCCTGTTTCATTTTATAACGTTTAAAAGTTTTTTAGTAAACCTTTTAAACAAGTAAACACATATTACCTGTATGACTGAAGAAGGAGAAGATAAAAATAAAGAAGATGAAAAGACCGTTACTATAAAGGGTGTACGCAGTGATCTTTTTAAAAAAATTAAGGAAATGGCTTACCAGAGCGGAAAAACTGTAGGAGAAATTACAAACAGAGCATACGAAAGTTTGCTCAACGGAGCCCAAGGGCTTGGAGAGATCTCTAGGTCGTTCCAGAAGGGCATTCAGGAATCCGGGTCAATTCTCATAAGTTCTCTGGATGAGCTTTCAGTAGACTCAAAGGAAATTCTTAGCGAAGGAAAAAGGGTAGTTTTCAGAAACATAAAGAAACTCACTCTTACCTCTCTTGATGACGCAACAATAGAAAAATACATAGGCGGCATATACGAGGTAGAAGAGCTCAACGCAAGTGGCAACTTTTCCAAGATAAAACTTCTTGCCAGATGTAATCACGTAAAAAAACTTAACCTTTCACAGCAATAAACATTTGCATTATAAAAATAATTTTTAATTTTTCTTTTTTGATAAAATAATTAATCTTCTATTGGTTCTCTCATTTCTTTTAGTTCTCCTCTGATCAACCCTTCAACTGATTCCTGCAATGTGTGCCCTTTTGGTAAATATATTTTTATGCCCATCTGTTTTAAAGCGTTGAAAGCTCCTGGGCCCATTATGTATGTTATGAAAGCATCTGGCTTCTGGTCAAAGATTATCCTTAAAAAAGCGCCGCCATGCCCTCCGTGTTCATGATGTCTGCGGTGCTCGTGTTCTTCATTTTCTTCTTTTGCGTGTTGGTTCTCGTATATCTGGTAACTCACTATTTTATCTCCGTCAACTTCAACAACCGCATAAAAAGGGGCTCTCCCTGGGTGCCCTGTTACCATTGAATTAAGCCCGTTATTTTCCTTAAGAGGTACAAATATTCTCATACAAAAAGGCTCGACAAAATAAGTAAAAAGGTTATCTGTTTATTTTATTTTGAAATTATTTTAATGATTTTTGAAAGTTTCTGCTTTTAGATTTTCAAAAGGTTTTATATCTTTAATATTTAAATTAGCATATGACAACAGCGGTGCTTTTTGCATTACTTTCGTTAATACTGTTTACAGCGGGAGATGCATGGCTAAAGGTACCTTCTGAGAGACAAGGAGCGCTGAAAACTACCTTTTTTATAACCTTATTTTCTGCCATTATCCTTTTTGCCGTTTCTATATTTTGGAAAGGGACTTTAAACGCTAGCTCGATTGAGTTTTCAACGATTTCCGGGCTTCTTATGGGCGCGGGGCTGCTTTTCGTTCTTATTTCATTGGAAAAGGAGCAGATGTCCGATACCATGAGCCTGATACCTGTCTCTTATCTTGTGCCTGTTCTGTGGGGTTCGCTTGTTTTACACGAAAGCATAAATGTCTATGAGGTTGCTGGAGCAGTCCTGATATTTATGGGGACATTTTTTATCATGTTTAAAACTCTCAAGCTTAATTTCGGGCTTATCCCAGCCCTCATTGGTAACATATTCTGGGGGTTTCAACTTGTAGCTTTCAACTATGCCGTTTCCAGCTCATCTAACTATCCATTAGTAGGGGCTTTTGGAAATTTGATCTCATTCTTGCTGATACTTGTTTTTGTTATTTTAAGAAAAAGCTTTGATTTTGATAAAAGGTATGCATCTCAATCATTTATAATAGCGCTGTTGCAATCTTTTGCGCTTTTATCTGCGTTAATCGTTGAAGCGTATAAATATATGGTTGTAGGCTTTTCGGTTGTTGCCGCTGAGCCAGCATTGCTGACACTCATAGGGTATTTTGTTTTTAAGGATAGAATAAACGCCATTCAGCTGCTTGGTGTTCTGAGCATGTTTGTAGGCCTTTTTATTCTCTCATAAATTAGCTAAAACAAATTAGAAACGATTAATGTCCATTTTTGATTGCTTGAAAATTATTTCCGGCAGACTAGTTTTATTTATGTGAACTAATATGTGAGCAGGATTAAGGATATTAGGAAATCAGTTGACATAACACACATGTACGTTGGATTGGATCTTCATAAGGCAACGATAAATGCAACTGTAATGGATGAAAATGGCACTGTGCTAAATGAAGTAAAAATAAAGTCTGCTAATAGTCTAAGGAACTTTTCAGACTCGATACCATTTGGATCGGATATAGCAATAGCTCTTCAACATGGTACTGGGCATATAGGATATTGTCTGAAAGACACAACGTTACCTTATCAAACCCGCTAAAGACCAAGGCAATAGCTGAATCAAAGGTAAAGACAGATAAGGTAGATTCTCTTCCCTTGCAAACCTGCTAAGGGGAGGATATATAGCGGAAAGCTACATACCTTCTATGGAATTGATGCAGCTAAGGGAGATAGCACAGGGCAAGCCTTGTAAGAGTTAGGTCAATAATAAAGAACAGAATACACGCTCATTTGCTGATGTACAACATAAAGATTGATGGAACTCCTTTCACAAAAGAATATATTAAAACTTTAAGGGAGTTGAACGATTACAAGATAAACGGCTACCTAAACGTCCTTGAAGCGTTAAACAAGGAAATAGATGAAATATCTAATAGAATAAAGGATATTGCTGAAGATAACGAAGATGCAAAGCTTTTGATGAGCATTCCAGGAATATCGTTCTACTCTGCTCTGTTCATTCTTAGCGAAATAGGGGACATAAACAGGTTTCCAGACTCAGGACATTTGGTTTTATATGCAATAGCTCCATCAACCCGCTCATCAGGGAATAAAGTGTACCATGGACTTGTTACTAAGCAGTTACTTAAGGTGGATACTAACTCAAGTTACGTGGGCAAACATAAGGAAAGAGCCTAACGGAACAGTTGGCAACTTCTACTCTAAGCTAAAGAAGAAAAAGGGAAGCGCTAAAGCAATAGTTGCTGCGTCTGCAAAGATGCTTAGGATAATTTACTGGGTGCTTAAAGAGCACAGGCCATATCAAAGTTAATGGGTCATGACCGCAAGGGTTGGGTTGGGGTAAGGCCTCGATGAACTAATTGCGGGCTGACCCGTTAACAAGGTATCGGAGGGATTTGACACTGGGGATTGCCCCGAATGGGTAAGTGATATATCCCTCATTAAATGACAGAGATACGCTAGCTAGCTCTATAAGCCATGACTAAAAATGCTAAATGACATCGTTCTAAAAAGCATAATAATTATCATTGAAACGCTAACATACAGAAAAAGCATTGCCGATAAATTAATAAGCAGCTCACATGGGTATAAAAGGGAAAAGGTAACAGTTAAGTAAGTTTTTATTAATGATTGAAGCTTTAATCTCTAACTTATACGTTAAAATATTCAGATAGCTTTTATTTTAAACATAATGAGATAACTTTACTAGCTTAAAACATGCTTTATTTTTGGCTTAAAGCGCTATTTTTATAGCATAATAAGGTTAATCAGCGCAATTTGATTGCTTGCTTAGCCTTTCTAAAGCTTTTTGGACAAAGATCACATTTAAAATCTGGTATAACAGCAAAAGCATCATAAAAATCAACAAAAGTTTTGATCTACTGGTGATGGCGGGGCTTTGGGGTTAAAAGGTGAACTTCCCCATTAAACCCCATAAAGTTAAACTTCAACGTAATAATTTTCTTCATATAACTTCTGGCACATAATTTTTTAGGACGTTTTTGCGGTCATCCCTGAAAAGCTTAACAGCTTCAGGAAGGTTCTGGAGTATATCTTCAGCAGTCATTCCATCTTCACCTTTTCTAGCCGCAACAAGGTCACCAGAAAGCCCGTGAAGAAACACACCGGTTCTCAGAGCATCTCCGGGTTCAAGCCCTAACCCCATCATAGCAGCAACAGTTCCGGTAAGTACATCACCTGATCCAGCAGTTGCCATGCCTGAGTTGCCGCTCATATTTATGAATTCTTTACCGTCAGGATATGCAACTAAGCTGTGAGCTCCTTTAAGCACCACATAAGATTTTAGATTTTCAGCGGCCATTTTGGCTGTATCGATTCTTTTTGACTCAACCTCACTTATGCTCATATTCATGATTCTTGCCATTTCACCTGAATGAGGGGTAAGGATTGTCGGCTTCTTTCTTGATTTTAACACTGAGACGTTTGCAGAAAGCGCCGTGAGACCATCTCCGTCAATTATTGCTGGCACATCAACTTCAGCTATAAGATTCCTAATCAGCGACTGTGCTTCATTATCAAGAGATACACCAGGGCCTAGAATGACAAAGTCTATCTCGAGATGTTCTATGAGCTCAAGTATTTTCTTTTTGTTTGAACTTGAAAGAACGCCGTTTTCGTTTTCTTCCATCGGTAAATAAACAACTTCGCTGGCCTTTGTTGCTATAAAAGGTATAATTGATTTAGGAGCTGCAAGCATTGAGTATCCTCCTCCGGCCTTAAGAAATGATAGAGATGAAAAATAAGGTGCGCCATAGTAGTTTCTTGCGCCTGCAACTACAAGAAGCCTACCGAAAGTTCCCTTGTGACCCCACGGCAGCCTTGGTGGAAGCTCTGGAGGTTCGTTGATTTCAACCTTTATTTCATCAGAATCGTAAAGTTCTTGCGGGAAAGATATGTGAGAAACGTACAGCTTTCCGCCATAGTTATACCCGGGATACAGGAGGTTTCCGAGCTTTGGAAGTCCAAAGGTCACAGTGCAGCAGGCTTGTACGGCCGAGCCGTAGACCTTTCCGTCGTTTCCTCCTATGCCTGAAGGTATGTCGACACTGAAAACTGGTTTTTTTGCAAGATTTGTTTCTTCTATTACAGCCCTGTAGATCCCGGTTATGTTTCCGGAAAGCCCAGTTCCGAAAAGGCCATCAACGACAGCATCACACCATGATAGTGCTGACCTGAATTCTTCAAGAATTTCATTTTCTCTGATTGTGCCTGAAACCAGGCCTATCTTCAAAGTGATGTCATAGTTTTTTAGGGCAGGACCTGAAAACTTTGCAGGATCGCCCACAACGAATGCCTTTACTCTGCCCCCACCGGAGTTAAGCTTTCTTGCTACTACCAGAGCGTCTCCACCGTTGTTTCCGGTTCCTGCGATTATAACGAACTTTTTGCCGAAGACTCCGAGCTCCTTCTGGATAACGCTGTATACAGCGTTGCCGGCGTTCTCCATAAGCAGCAAATGATCTATGCCGTATTTTTCAACAGCAATGGAATCAAGCCTTTTCATCTCTTCAACTGAGCTTACCTTCATCTTTTTACCACCCTTAAAGCATTAAAATTATTGGCCATAAATGATCAATAGTAAGAAAGTATATTTATAGTTAGTTGATGGTTATAGAATGGCTGCATCAAAGTTAGGACATATACATCATTCAGTTTTATAAAAAGTTTCAAGAAATTACAGCGGGTTGATTATAATATAATCGACGAGGTTAGCCAGCAGTTTACTCTGCGAGCGTATTGTTTAAAAACTGCGATGTATATTATAATGTAAAGTGAAGGACAAGCGCCTTGGGGAATTAATAATAAGTGCTATAAACGATTACGGAGATGAAATGCTGGCTAAGGCTCTATTGTGGCATATGGAAAACAAAAAGAAGATGAACATTGATGAAATATCTGAAAGGCCTGAAGAATTTGTGGCATTTCTCAAGGATGTTTACGGTCCTTTTGAACATTTTATTGAAGAGAGGATAATCGAAAAAATATCGCAGGAGTACGGCATCCCCAAAGAAAACGACCTTGTAACTATTATAAAGAAGCTCTATGAAAATAAAAGTTAGAGCAATGATTGTTTTTACTCCATTAAAAGTTGAGCGAAAATAGCATTTAGTGTTAGAAGAGCGGTTAATATTTTCGTAAAAGCTTTATGATTAAAGTTAACTTTACAAGGTATAGCTTAAAAAGTGCATGATTTTTGCACTATAAAAATACATTTTTTACAGTTTAAAAGGGAAAACGTGCGTGACAATGTTAAAATTTGTGAATATACGTGAAAAATTTGTTTCACTTTTTAATGTTTTTTACAATTTATTTCACAAAGACGTTTTAATCGGCATCATCATATTATATGGCATGGATGAATGTACTGAAAGGCATGTGCTTTCTATCATGAAACACAAAGGTATTAACGACATAACGGAATCAATTTCAAAGTTAACGGGTAATTTTGATATGTCTGAGGAAGACCTTTTAAGCAGCCTGAAAAATGCTGATCTGAATAAAGTCTACGACTTTGAGCCAATCATTGAAGAGATATCAAGGATAGGCAACGTAAAAAGGTGCGCGCGCGTTGTAGGGGAATCTGGCGCACAGTACGTTTTTGATATGCTTGCTGATTTGGAGGGGTTCAGGATCGCCGTATACATAAAAATCGGCAAGCCAAGCCTTAAAGAAATAATAAAGTTCCTTACGGCTGTATACGATGCAGGGATAAACGACTGGCTATTCATAGCTTTCCCCGTTACCGGAAAGGACTTCTCCTCTTACTCAACAAACATAATAGAAGCTAAGGACATAAACGACGCAGTAAAAAATTTAAGGGTTGTTCTAGAGGATAAAAGAAAGGGTTATCAGCTGCAGTACTATACTCATAACTCTGGTAGCGTTCTTTAACTGTTTTATGTAGCTTCTATCTAGGTTTGGCCTTTTCAGAACTGAAACATTCTTCATAAAAAAGGCAAAAAGAATAAGAGAGTACCCTATGTACAACGGGTTAAAGCTTTTGAAAGAAATCAACAGCGCTGTTTCAGCTACCAGCTGAGCAACAAGCAGCACCTTTAGCAACTTTATCGCATTATCTTTTCCGTAAGCCACCGCAAAAGTAATTACCCCTGTTTTCTTGTCGCCTTCGTAGTCAAATATATCTCCTAGATTTATCGAAAACTCCCCCCAGAGCATCAATATCAACGCCATCAGAACGACCTTGATCGAAAAACCAGTTATGGAGATAGCTGTGAGCGGCGCTATGAAAACGCCAAGGCCGCTGATCCCTATCTTTGACCACCATCTAGACTTCGCTCTTATACAATTTCCAGAATAAGCATATGCTAAAATTGCAGAAACGATCAGAAAAGCCTCAAAAAGAAGGTTTATAAAATAACCTAGAACGAAAGCCAGCACATATGACGCGATTATAAATAGCTGCGCCGTTCTTTTGCTGACCTTTCCCGACGCAAGAGGCCTTTTAGGGTTGTTTATTCTGTCTTCTTCAAGGTCAAGCAGGTCGCTTAAAGTGTAGTTTGCCAGAGATATCAGATAAACTGACAAAGTTGAAATCATAAGGATAGAAGGTGATATCCTGAAACCTGAAACGGCAAGCAGCGTTGTATCAAAAGCCACTACGTACACAATAACGCTTAACCTGGCTTTAATAAGTGACAGTATTTCAAGCATTTATATCACCTTTAGGCTTTATAATGCTGTAAGTCGGATCTTTTTCTCCTTTTTCTAACAACTTTTCAAAAACGCTATCAAGCCTTTCTGCAAGAGTCGGACTTTTGAGCCTAAAAGCAACAATCGGTTCAGAGTCAAAAGGATCTGGTATTTCAACGCCTATTTCTTCTTTGTCAACGATAATAAAGCTGAACTGCACATTGCTAACTTTCATTTGCAAGTTTGGTGAAGAAATCAAATAATTTAAAGTTTCTACAAGTGTATTATCGAGATTAAGATAAGAAAGGTTGGCGAGCCTGGCAGCTACAGCCTTTCTATCGCTTATGATCTTTATTTGAACGCCTTTTTTAACTGTTTCTTTAAGGTACTTAAGGATCACCGGATCGCTGTACCTTGTGGCTATCTTTATGATCCTTTTTGCGTTAACTAACAAAGACAGGTCCGAAGACAGCGATTTCCAGTCAGTATAGACCCTTATTGGTTCAAAGTTAGATAGCCCCACCATCTCTTCTAGGTCCTTCAGGAGTGTATAAGAAAGTTCGTCTCCATTATCCCTGTTGAGCAGCTCCGTTATGCCTTTTATCTCGTTTTCCTTTGAAAACCACTGAAGCAGTTTGTCCTGTACGCTGTAAAGAAAATAACCGAAGGGACTCAGGTAGTACTTTCCATCTTTTTTTACAGCTATACCGCTATCCTTAAGCTCCCTGAGCGCATAGTAAAACGTTCTCCTTTCAAGGCCTAAAGACTTTAACGAGCTTTCACTTGCGTCTATACCATTATAGAGCGCTTTGAAAAGCTTATAGTTGCTTCTTTTTGAGAGCACCTTCTGTACTATATAAATTTTGTCTTCTTCCATATATAGCAAATAACATTACGCACTTTTATTTTTTACTGATTATGTTATGTATTACCGTTTATTTAATAAAAAACGCAGGAAAATCCGCATCAATCTACTAAAAAAATTAAAGCAGCGTTTGAATTTAATCAGTAAAGCTAAAAAGCTGCTAACGCTTTTAGCTAGCATGTTGCAGGAGGTTTACGTCTTTATAGAGATCCCAAAAGGGAGCAACATAAAGATAGAGTACGATGACAAGCTTAAGGGCCTTAGGGTGGACAGGATACTGTACACAGCTACGGTCTATCCATTTAACTACGGTTTTATTCCTGGCACAATAGGTGAAGACAAAGATCCATTGGACTGCATTGTTATAACATATGATCCTCTGCCTCATGGGGTTTACATAAAAGCAATCCCGATTGGCATGCTGGTAACTGAGGACGAACACGGCATCGATAAAAAAATCATAGCCGTGCCCCATCCTTCTATAGACCCGAAGTTCAGCAACGTCAAGAGCCTTGAAGACCTGCCTCCGGGAATTAAGGAAGAAATAAAGCACTTCTTTGAGCATTATAAGGAGCTTGAAAGCGGCAAGTGGGTAAAGGTGCAGGGTTATGAGCAGGCTGAAGAAGCAATAAAAACTATAGAAGAGGCGTTCTGGAGAGCCAGCAGTCTCTGAAAACCTTTTAAAAAACTGTAAAAGTTAAAAAGCAACGGTTAAATCAGCATAAACTATATTATGGATGCGTTATAAAGCACGCTTCCTGTGCTGACAGTTCTGTGCGGTGCTACCTTTGTTCCGACAAGCTCAGAGCCCTCGCCTATTATCGCGTCGTCAGCTATTACTGAACCCTCTATCCGTGTAGGCCTTTCTCTTGTTGACCTTACTTCAACATGCCTTCCTATTATTGAGCTTTTAATAACTGCGCAGTCTCCGATCGTTGACCTGTCCATCACAGCGCTTTCCTCTATTTCAACGTTCTCGCCTATCACTGTAAAGTTATCGATGTTTGAATAGGCTATCTTGGTCCCTTTCCCTATAGACGCATGTCTGCCGATAAGGACTTCCCCATCAAATTTTAGTTCTCCCTTTCCGTAAAGGTTTTTTATAATGTTCCTCCTCTTCCTTGAATCTACGCTTGTTCCCTGAACGTAAACTCTGCTACTGCTGTCCATTTTGATAGCTTTGAGCCCACCCGCTCCAAGATTTTTCATAAGCGTTTTCATTGTTTCAAGGTACCTTTCAGGTGTGCCGACATCAAACCAGAGGGCTCTGCTTATGTACCCCGCAACCCTGTACCCTGAGCTTAACAGGTAAGGTATAACGTTTTTGCCAAAGTCCATCCTGCCTTCCCTTATCATGGGTTCAAATTCGCTGCTCTGAAAGAGCTTCCTTATTTTTGGAGATATCACGTATATGCCGGTATTTGCAAGGTTAGAAGGCGCTTCTTCCCTCTTTGGCTTTTCTACAAACCTTTTGATGTAACCTTTGCTGTCTAAAACCGCAACGCCAAATTCTTCAACGTTTTTAACTTCCTTAAGCACAATGGTCATGAAAGCCCTCTGCTTTTTATGGTATTCGAGGACCCTGTTCAGGTTTAAGGAGAAAATGTTGTCCCCCTGAACAACAAAAAAGTTCTCCTTGATATTATAGTAATCAAGGCAGACCCTCACAGCATCAGCGTTGCCTGAACTGTCATACCTTGGCATGTACTTAAAATGAACCCTCGGTTTTATTCCATACCTTGCTGAAAAACCTATTCCTTCCTTGTAATAGTCGAACAGCGATCTGTAGTTTACATATCCTCTTACGCCAAATATTATTTCTCTGATGCCCTGCCTCGCTAGCTCGACCAGCGTGTGTTCTATCAGAGGCCTGTTAAGCAGTCTTACTGTTGCCTTTGAGTTTTCGAGAGTTAGCGGCCTCAGCCTAACGGCTTCCCCTCCCACCGGGATTATGGCCTTAACTCTGGAGAGACCGCCGGCCATTATATCTGTTTATATGCAACCGCGGTATATAAAGGATTGTATATGCAGAATTTAATGCTTGGTTTCGAGGTTCATCAGCCGTTCAGGATTAGGAGAGATTACTTCTGGCAACCAAGGTTAAGGGGCAGGCTTGAAGAAAGGTTCTTCGATGTCGAGCTCAACAAGCAGATATTCGAAAGGGCAAAAAACAAGTGTTACATGCCTGCCACAAAAATACTCATTGAAGAAATCGAAAAGGCGGAGAAAGATGGGCTGGACGTTTCATTTTTTTTCAGCGTTTCAGGAACCTTTCTTGAGCAGGCAGAAATGTGGGGAAAAGATGTGCTTGAGCTTTTCAGCGTTCTTGCCTCGACGAAAAAGGTCGAGTTCCTTGCGCAGACGTACTACCATTCTGTAACCTCGATGTGGGAAGACCTTTATGAGTGGAGGGAACAGGTCAAGGCTCACAGCGAAGCCATAAAAAGCCACTTTGGGCAGGATCCAGTTACGTTCGAAAACACGGAGCTTCTTATGAACCGAAGGATAGCCAAAGAGGTTGAAAAGCTAGGGTTTAAGGCAGCGATAACAGAAGGAAGGGAAGATATCTCAGGTGAAAATCCGAACAGGATCTTCAGACTTAAGGGAGGCAACCTCAAGATATTTCTCAGGAATTACAGACTCAGCGATGATATAGCTTTCAGGTTTTCCGACAGGGGATGGGACCAGTACCCTCTTACTGCTGAAAAGTTTGCTGATTGGGTTGCAAAGGCCCAAGGGAAAGTAGGACTTATCTTTATAGACTATGAAACCTTCGGGGAACACAACTGGCCTGAAAGCGGCATACACGATTTCCTGAGATGGCTTCCGAGAGAGCTCGGTAAAAGAGGGGTCAAGCTTGTAATGCCTCAAGAAATGATAAAAGAAAATGGTGAAGAGCTGGACTTCAGCTCAACAATCTCATGGGCCGACATAAGAAAGGATGAAAGTAGCTGGCTAGGCAACATAATGCAGTGGGCTTACGACGATTCTGTAAGAAGGGGTGAAATGCTTGCAAAAAAGTTCAAAGGTGAATGGTTAAAAGCATGGAGGTACTTTACGGCGAGCGACAGCTACTACTACCTTTTTATAGGAGAGAATTCGCCGATGGTTGTACACAGCTATTTTAACAGCTTCAACTCCCCCATAGACGCTTTCATAAACGAGTTCTATGCCCTAAGCCAGTTCAACTTTGAAATGCTCAGAAAAGCGAAGATAAACAGAGAGCCTTTTATATTTATGAAAGGCGGTAAGAGGGGCCCAATAGCGTGGAACAGTAAAATGTTCGAAGAAATAGTTAAGAGGAACCCCCAGTTCATCGAAATGAAGAAGTACATGAGGGAATGGCTGAGATGAAAAAGGTCGAATCTTTCTGGATTGACGACAGCGTGAGAAGGGTATGGTTTTTTACAGCAGAGTTCAGCGGGGTTGCAAGTCTCGGGGGTCTGGGCAACGCTGTAGGAGGCGTAGCAAGAGAGCTTGTAAAGAGAGGTATAGAAGTAGACGTTTTCATGCCGAGTCATGGAAGACACATGAGCGATTATTACAGGTCCACTCTTGGGCTCATGGACACCGGGATCAAAGCAGAGGGAGACAGAATAGGTCTGGACGGCAGAAAATACCACTACAGGGTTGGCGTTGAGGCAGGGAAGATTGACGGGATAAAATTATTCCTTGTAAAAGGGCTGGATCACGAAACAGGTAAGGTTCTTGATTCATGGGACATTTACAGTTATATAGAAGAAAAGAGTTCGCTTCTTGCCAGATCGGTAGAAGCCATAGTGCCCTGGTCCATTAGCTCCGGAATACCTTCGATCATTCATTCGCACGACTGGCACAGCGTTCTTGCCGGCGTCAGGGCCAGGCAGCTTTTTGAGGATAGACGGATAATGGTTCCGTTTGTATTTACTGTACACCTTCTCACAAAGGTCTCTTTTCCGTGGCACTATGCTTCCCGGGACTGGTCAGGAATACCGGACTGTCCCCACTATATATGGAAGGTATACAGGCATGAAATAACAGGCTACCGTGAAGTCTGGGATGAGCTTTCAAAAGGAAGCGTTGAAAGGTTTGGAGCTTATGAATCGGACGTTCTGGCATCTGTAAGCAGAAGTTATCTTAAATACGACGTCCTAAGCCACGTTGGTAGCTGGGTTGAAGGCAAGAGCTGCGTGTCGTACAACGGCACGGACTGGAGCGTAAGCGAGGTTGCTGAATTTGCTAGAAGGGAATTTGGTACAGAAGACAGAAAGGAACTTAGAAAGAAGCTCCTTTCTTTTCTCCATGCCATCAGAGCCGTGCCAGATGACTATCAGACAGGAAAAATACTGTGGGAAAACAGGCACAGGATAGGGCTTAGAGATGGGTGGAGTTATGATGATCTGGGCTATGGTCCCCTTGTTTTATCGACAGGCAGACTTTCAAGGCAGAAAGGCGTTGACCTGCTTGTAAGGTCTTTTAAAGAATCCCTTAAAGATGTTCCTGATGCAAGGCTTATTTACCTTGGAATACCTGGAGGAGAATATGACCTTCTTTATCAGCTAGTTGATGAGTTCTCGGGAATAAAGGACAACGCAAGGCTAATAATAAGCACGCAGTTAGACAGAAACGTGTACAAAGCTTTCTATTATGCTTCTTCTGTATTTGCTGCATCATCCAGATGGGAGCCTTTTGGTCTAACAGCTGTAGAGTCTATGGCTGTTGGGACCCCTGTTGTGGCATACGCTGTTGGGGGTTTAAGGGAGACCATAATGGACATAAGAGAAAACCCTCAGGAAGGTACAGGGTTTATTGTTGAGCCGGAGAACGTTAAACAGTTTTCTGAAGCGCTTACAACGTCTATGATGCTTTCACGCGCAGCCGAAGAAAAGAATCATGATTTGCTCTACATGGCGCCAATGTTGAAGACAGATGAAACTGCTTTATGGGAAAAAGTAAGGCTTAACTCGATAAAAATGGTTGATAAAAACTTCAGGTGGAGCTCAACTGCAAGTTCACTTCTTGAGTGTTATTCAAGGGCAATTCAGATGGCTTATTACAGATCACAGGCATGCTTCTGACGCCAAGATTTTTAACCTTAACGGGGTTAAGGGGGCGAAATTCCCCTTATGTGAGCTGTAAATATCCTCTTATAGAAATGTTTAAGCCTTCTGCGCATTATCTTTGCAGACATACATTAACTTGAAAGTCTCGCAGACCTCTATCTGGGGAATCCGCGATGCCTTGAATAAGGCTAGCACTTCAATCGTGTGAAATCAGCAATAAGGGGCTCTGTCTGTGGAACGCAGGCCTGGGGTACGAGCTGATAAGGCTCCTGATTGAGCTCGCGAGGTCTGAAGGATTCCAGGCTTATAAAGCTCGAAGTCTACGCGCGAAATGCCCTTGCGGTACACCTTTACAGGAAGTTGGAGCTCGTTCAGACTGGAATTATACCTAAAATGGGCCTTTTTGAAGATGGTTATGAAAACGCTCTTATAATGTGCCTAGAACTTTAAAAATTAAGCATATTACTGAGCTTAAGGCGTGAGGAGTCTGTCAAACGCGTGTTCGACCCCCTGTTTAAAGTGGTTTTCTATCCAATTCTTTGTAGGTAAGTAAATTGCGCTCATACTGACATCATACACGCAAACCATTTTCTTCTCGCCTTCATCTATCCAGACCTTTATAGACCCCTTTACAGGACCTTTATAGTTTTTAAAACTGAGAACCTTCATTTTTTCATCAACCTCTATTATGCTTTCTCCTAGATTCCCGTTGCCAAATGAAGGAAAGGCGTACCTGATCTGAACCTTATACACATTTCCGTTTCTCTCCAGAACCTTGACTTCTCTGTGGCCGTGCCAGAATTCAGGTATAGACTCTATATCGCTGAGCTTTTTCCAGAGCTCATCTACATCATAACCTGTTATGTTTCTTTCTATTTTAAAGCGCACGTTCACGTTTAGAATTTATCAACCATGGTAAAAAGTTTTGATTCTCTTTTTATCAATCATTTATAAATAACCTGATTTTAGATTGTTTATCTAGTTTTCAACTGACCTCCTCACCGCCCTGAAGGGCGATGGTTCCGAGGTCTAGAGGGTTACACCCCTTTAACGGGGGCTATTGAGCTGTATAAAAAAGAGCGAACATAAACCTTTATTATCGGTTCTGGCTTAATTACTTTATCTCTGCCGCAAGCGGCGAAGCTTTTAGTGTTTGTAGGATACAAGGTAAGAAATGAACATCAGAGCTATGAACCAGTAAGATGTTTTAAAGAAAACTTTGTACTTGGGTTTTGCCTTATACTGCGAAACTAGGGTTATGCCTAGAAAAGTTGCAAGCTCTACAGATCAGAGCTTTGAATTTAACCCTGATATAATATCGGGTAACTCTTCAAGGCTCTTAAGAATGTAATCGGGCTTTATTTTTTCGTAGATGCTAAAGCTGTCCCTCAGTACCAGAGCTGTAAGAGATCCTGCTTTCTTACCAGCTATTACGTCATACTCTCTGTCACCCACGGCTAGGCAATTTTCTGGTTTAACTTGCATAAGCTCCATGGCTTTAAGAAAGACATGCGGCTCCGGTTTAGGTTTTTTCACTTCATCTACTGTTACCCAGCAGCACAGATAGCTGTCAAGCCAGAGACCCTTTATAACAGAATCTACAAGATCTTTCCCTAAACTCGTTGCTACAGCGCTCTTTACTCCTAGCTCTTTTAAAGCTTTTAGAGCGTACAGCGCATCAGGAAATATCCTGAAACTGCTTATGCTTTCTATTACGTACTTTTTTCTAGCCTCTTTTATTTTTTCAAGTAAAACTCTGTCAGGATTATGAATAAATTTTGAAACTATATCGTAAAACGAAAGCCCTAAATACTTTCTTATTTCATCCGGTTCTGCTCTGTATCCAAATTCCCCAATGGCCTTTGAAAGGGCTGCAGAAAGAGCATCAGCGTTATCTATGAGTGTTCCGTCCAAGTCAAACGCAACTCCGGCTATCATACAGCTGTATGATATTTAAAAAATTTAAATCGTGCTCAAGCTTCAGAAAAAAGGTTAAAAATGAAATAAAAATCGATTTAAACCTCTGAACTATTAAAACGCATAAATTAAAAACCTGTATAAGCATTATTCAAGCTTAACTTTAGAAATGAGTTCTCCGTCACGGAATATGTAAAGCGCCCGCGGTTGCATTGGGACCCATTCTTCATCTGTAAGCTTTTCTGTTGATATTACAGATGCCTTCAACTTTTCCCTTTTTTCATCTTTCATATTCTCTTTTAAACTTACCGGGTTAAGCAGGTAATGAAGCGTTCTTTCCCTGTTCATATAAGCCAGAAGGTATTCCCCATCGCTTAACAGAAAGTTAAACTTTCCCAGACCGCCTATGTCTTCTGCGTATTTCCATATTTCCTCTGCCAGCTCTTTTAGACCACCTTTCTGACTTGCTGATAAACTTTCAAGAATATAACAGAATGCGTGTTCAGAATCAGTTTCGCCAGCCGGAAAAAACGTTTTAAGTTTATACTTTGCATCTTTTTTAAGCTGTGGAACGTCTCCGTTATGAGCGAAAACAAGATCTTTACCCTGCAGCCTCCTCACAAAAGGATGAGTGTTAACATAGCTCAAATTACTGCCTCTTGACTTTTTGCGTATATGCGCTATTATAAGTTTACTCTCTACTCTTTCTGCAAAAAATTCAGCTAACTTGCTTTTGTAAGCCGGCACAGGCTCCTTAACCATGCCAGCGAGCTTTTCATCAGAATACCAGGCAACGCCCCAGCCATCAGGATGTATTTTTGACTTACTGAAGAACTCTTTAAGCAAATATTCAGCTTTAACGCTTTTGTTCGATGAAATTCCAAACAGTTCGCACATTTTGAGCTACCGTATATCAATGCGTGTTTTTGCTAATAAATTTGTATTATTATTTTACAAATTACCTGTAACCTTTTAACGCTTTCATCAATCATTAACGTTTATAGCTTCGCGTTCGTATTAACTATTATGAGAAGGGTTGGCATAATAGGCGGTTCTTATACGAAGTTCGGCGAAAGGTTCGACGTCAGCATGCAGGAGCTTGCGTGGGAAGCTTTTAAAGATGCTATAAATGAAGCTAACGTTGAACCAGCGCAGATAGAATACTCTGTTGTGTCAAACATGGGTGGCTGGAGCAGTGAGTCTCTTCCTGCTGTAATAGTTTCAGAAGCTCTTGGAATAAACCCACGGGGTTCCGTAAGGGTTGAGGCTGCGTGCGCATCAGGCAGCTCAGCAGTCAAGCTTGCACATGACGTTGTTGCATCAGGTCAGGCTGAGGTTGTACTTGCCATAGGGATCGAAAAGATGAGGGAGTCTCCCAGCAGAACTGTTGTAGAATACATAGGCAGAGCTGGTAACTTTATGTGGGAATTTGAGAACTTTGGTTTAACGTTTCCTGGCTATTATGCACTTTACGCTACAGCTTACATGTCAAAGTTTGGAGCAAAAGAAGAGGACCTGTGTGAAGTAGCTGTCAAAAACCACTATTATGCTTCATTTAACGAGAAAGCGCAGTACAGAAATAAAATATCAGTCGAAAAATGCATGTCTTCCCCATACGTTGCATGGCCTCTTAAGCTTTATGACTGCAGCCCCATAACGGATGGCGCAAGCGCTGTGATACTTGCAAGTGAGGATTTCATAAAAAGTCATGGCCAAGAAGCTGTCTGGATAAGCGGAACAGGGTACGCAACAGGCACCGCAAACCTTAGCAAAAGAGATGATTTTACAGGACTAGACGCTGCCAGAAAAGCCGCACAGCAGGCTTATGCAAAAGCTGGTATTGATCCTGAAAGGCCGGCTTCTCAGCTAGACCTTGCGGAAGTGCATGACTGCTTTACAATTGCCGAAATAATGGCTTACGAGGATCTGGGTTTCGCAAAAAAAGGTGAAGGCGTAAAGCTGATCAAGGAAAAGCAGACATATAAAGGAGGCGTTATTCCAGTTAATCTCGATGGAGGTCTCAAAGCAAAAGGTCATCCAATAGGTGCCACAGGGGAGTCGATGATAGTCGAGCTTTATCATCAGCTTTTGGGAAAGGTAAAGGGAGAAAGGCAGGCAGAAATAAGGAACGGTAAAGCCCTCGCCCACAACGTTGGGGGGACAGGACATTACGCGTACGTTACGATCCTTTCGCTAGATAGGGTGAACGTTCATGAGTGATGAAACTGAAAAGCTAAAAGAAGCAGCAGAGGAAGCCAAAAAGAAGCTTGGTTCCCCATTAATTACAGATCAAAAGACATCCAGCTCTTTATGGTTTGACCAGAGGGAGCTCAACGTAAGGTATATGATAAGCGTTGAAAGAATAAAAAAGTTTTATGACGGACTTTTAGAAGGAAAAGTATTTGCAACCAGATGCACAAAATGTGGCGAAGTTTACTTTCCTCCACAGAGCTACTGCAGCAGTTGCAGATCTGATTCAATGGAATGGTTAGAGCTTGCCGGTACAGGCGAACTTATTACCTATACTGTGATAAATGTAAAACCGCAGAGCTTTTCACATTATCCAGATTACGCCGTTGGAATCGCCAAGATGCCTCAGGGCGTTAACGTGCTGGCCTGGATTGACGGCGACATTAAAAGTTTAAAGGCAGGTATGAAAGTAAAGCTAGAAGTAAAAAAGAGAGAGCCTGAAGATTATCTTACGTACTGGATAAAACCAGAATAATACTACAGAAGCATGTGTATGCGGGAAGGGAGATATTACCCTTCCCCATAAGGTTAAAAAAGAAAACCTGGTTTTGGATAAAACGCATATTTAACTACTGCTGTCCTTCTTTTTTAAACCGGTTTTTTAAAAAGGTTAATTTTCAGGATATTAAATCATATTTATGGTAAAATATCTGATAAAAGATATAGCCGATGGTGTTAAGCTTCTCAGGTTAGACGACGACAGGACAAGATATTTTGAGGCCGCATGGCACATACCTGAGGGCGTTACGTACAACTCTTACCTTATTGAAACTTCTGAGGGTCTGATACTGATTGATACCTGGAAGGGACAGTATTCAGAGCTTTTCATGAAAGCTATTAAAGAAGTTGCTAATGCTTCAAAGATAAAGTACGTGATAATAAATCATGCAGAACCCGATCATACAGGAAGCCTTCCAGCGCTTCTTAGAGAGGCAAATGATGCAAAGGTTGCGGTTAACGTTGCCGGCGTAAAGATCCTGAAGGCGAAGTATGATATAAAGAATGAAATTATAAGTGTTGAGGGAACAAAAGAAATTAATCTGCTGGGAGAAGATTTTATTTTTATTCATGTACCCTGGGTTCACTGGCCTGAGACCATGCTTTTGTATCAGAAGAGAACAAAGATCCTTTACACGTGTGATGTTTTCGGTTCTTTCTCGATACCGACAGGTTATAGAGCAGACTTGCATGATTCTTTTTACCTTAAAAGTGCTGAAAAATACCTGATTACTGTCATGGGTTATTATAGGAAATATGTTCTTAACGCCATAGAGAAGGTAAAGAGCATGAACCTTGAGATACTAAAGATAGCGCCTTCGCATGGAGGTATATGGGATAAAAACGCTGAAGAACCAATGAGGCTTTTTGAAAAAAAAGGGCCAGAGGAGAACCAGAGAAGAATAAAGTAACGATTGCATACGTATCTATGTATGGTTCTGTAGAAGAAGCGGTGTCAAAGGTTTATAACGAACTTGCCTCAAAAGATATCAGCGTAAAGACTTTTGCGATAAACGATTCTGAATACCCAGATTTTGAAGATTTTCTCACTGAAGCAAACAGTTCATCAGTGGTTCTGCTCGCTACTCCAACTTACGATACCAGTGTTCATCCAAGGATGAAAGTGCTTCTTGAACTCATAAAGGATAAGTTCAGGGGCGTAAGCAAACCGTTTGCGGCGATGGTCTCTTATGGGTGGGGTTCAAATGCCATAAAATATATGGAGAATTCGTTAAAAGAGGCAGGGTTAGAGGTGATTTTAATTGAAACGTTCAGAGAAAAAATTACCGACGAACAGGTTAAGAAAATAACATCTGTTATAAAAGATAAGATAAAGGCATAATTTTTATTTTGCGGAAAACTCTTAGCTAAATGTGTACCGTCATCGTGAACTGTCCCAACCTAGCGGTTGGAGCTTCCGGTTCATAGCTGCGCTTGCTTTTATGCTAACTTGCCGTTTGATATCTTTCCCATCTTTTTACCAGAGACCCAGTCGGTAACAGTAGATCAAAACTTTTGTTGATTTTTATGGTGCTTTTGCTATCTTACCAGATTTTAAATGCGATCTTTG
>Ga0208549_100336_pt1 | contig 21078 bp, 4 predicted proteins | sample BED_host_MetaG_FD_187135 | JGI IMG/M metagenome (GOLD analysis project Ga0208549, IMG submission 187135) | Hot spring microbial mat communities from Yellowstone National Park, Wyoming, USA - BED_host_MetaG (SPAdes) (version 2) | ecosystem: Environmental > Aquatic > Thermal springs > Hot (42-90C) >... | reverse complement strand
CCCTGCACTATAACTATATAATTCCCACTGTTGATAAAAAGTTTCAATTCCTTCTAGGATGCTTCCCGTGACGCTATTGATGACGACAAGAACGTTGTTCTCTTTCAATTCCTTCTAGGATGCTTCTCCTACATAAGCGGGCAATCAATCTCCGTAACAAACAGCACTTTCAATTCCTTCTAGGATGCTTCGAAATTTTGGCCTACCTAAAGGCCAATGGCCTTGTTTCTTTCAATTCCTTCTAGGATGCTTCCAAGGCAAGGAGTTGAAGACGAAGGGGGGGCTATTCGACTCTTTCAATTCCTTCTAGGATGCTTCCGCATACTACTGTACAGAATGCAAAAAAATCTTAGCAGTTCACTTTCAATTCCTTCTAGGATGCTTCGTCAGAGCTGAAACGTCAGCTAGATCGTTAAAGAACTGCCTTTCAATTCCTTCTAGGATGCTTCTTTTGATTAAATTTTTCTTCATCCAATTCTCTTAAAACTATCTTTCAATTCCTTCTAGGATGCTTCAGGATAGCGTGTTCATCCTCCGCTAGCACAACTTTGGGCTTTCAATTCCTTCTAGGATGCTTCAACTTCCTGAGCCTCGGCCGGGGTGTCGTAGGCGAATAACCTTTCAATTCCTTCTAGGATGCTTCTTCAAATTAGCCGCAAGAATATGCGAAAATGCTCAGATCTGCTTTCAATTCCTTCTAGGATGCTTCGTTGAGGTTCAACGGCGTTGCCGTGCAACTCAGCGAAGATGCTTTCAATTCCTTCTAGGATGCTTCGACATTTGCAGCGATGCTAACCCTGTTTATCTTCAAATTCTTTCAATTCCTTCTAGGATGCTTCCAAAGTGGTTGGCGAAGTCCAAAAGGAGGGTGGTAAAGAACTTTCAATTCCTTCTAGGATGCTTCAATAGCGGGTTACCATCCGCCTATGAAGGAAATAATCTTTCAATTCCTTCTAGGATGCTTCAGATACCAGACTCTGCAAATGCTATCTTACTTACCTCTTATCTTTCAATTCCTTCTAGGATGCTTCTATTTTGCAATTGGAGGCTTAATCCCGTCTAGCAAAACTTTCAATTCCTTCTAGGATGCTTCTACATTAAAAAAACTTTTAGATATTCGCCATATATAAGCTTTCAATTCCTTCTAGGATGCTTCAACACTAGGTTCAGCAGTTTCGGGCTGGGGGATTATAATAGTTCTTTCAATTCCTTCTAGGATGCTTCATGCGGAAAACTGGAAGTGCCAGATGGAAAAGCCATACATCTTTCAATTCCTTCTAGGATGCTTCATAAATGGCTATATAATGATACGAAATAGAACGTTCTATTTCTTTCAATTCCTTCTAGGATGCTTCTTAAAAATAACCGCAAGTTCTCCCAATGAAATTGAATTAACCCTTTCAATTCCTTCTAGGATGCTTCGTCCCAGTCCCTAACGTTACATTTATCTCTATGCTCTTTCAATTCCTTCTAGGATGCTTCAGTTCGCTGAGTTCGTCTATTCCCATCCCCTCTTCGATATCTTTCAATTCCTTCTAGGATGCTTCGTACTACCGCCACGAGTGTTAGTATCACCAACACGGCAAACTTTCAATTCCTTCTAGGATGCTTCATCGCATAATAGAGGACAATGCGGAGTGCACGAAGGAAGGCTTTCAATTCCTTCTAGGATGCTTCTTTTCGTCCTTGAATATTAGCCCGAAGGGCTCCACCTCCTTTCAATTCCTTCTAGGATGCTTCCTATAGAAGATATAGTTATAATTGAATGTAGAAAGTTCACCTTTCAATTCCTTCTAGGATGCTTCGAGGACTTGAGGGAAAAGGTCAACTTGGTCAGCATCGACTTTCAATTCCTTCTAGGATGCTTCAGAGACTACCTCTACAACCCTTCTATGTTGTCACCTTTTTCTTTCAATTCCTTCTAGGATGCTTCTTGCAGAAAAAGTCAGTTTCGATGTAACTTATTACAATTTCTTTCAATTCCTTCTAGGATGCTTCGCCGTGCTGAAGAAATCTATCATCTCAGATAGCATAGCTTTCAATTCCTTCTAGGATGCTTCTTTCTTGCTCTTGCCTACATGGGCATATCCTACAGCCCTCTGCGTTTGTCTTTCAATTCCTTCTAGGATGCTTCCAAAATATGAACTATTTGAGGGAGCTGATGACGGAGGAGACTTTCAATTCCTTCTAGGATGCTTCGGTCTTCATTCTCGTAATCAAACGCCCCAGAATAAGGAAGCTTTCAATTCCTTCTAGGATGCTTCAAATTATGGCTAAGATTAACGAATTAAGAGAAGAATACATAACTTTCAATTCCTTCTAGGATGCTTCTTGCTTAATTTTTTTTTCAAGTTTTACAATTCTCTTCTTTACTTTCAATTCCTTCTAGGATGCTTCCCATGGCTAAAAGTAATAAAGGACAGAGTGGCATTTGTATACTTTCAATTCCTTCTAGGATGCTTCGTAAGAGGTGTAAGATACATGGTTGAATCAGAAGACGATACTTTCAATTCCTTCTAGGATGCTTCGGAATTGAAAAATGTGGCAGATGAACTGAAAGTACACTTTCAATTCCTTCTAGGATGCTTCATAATGAACTAGTACTATTGGCTTACAATTGCAGAAATCTTTCAATTCCTTCTAGGATGCTTCAATTTACCAATTCCTTTAATAACTCAAATTCTGCAATTAACTTTCAATTCCTTCTAGGATGCTTCAGTAGCTCACTCCCACGGTAATGGTGAGAGCGTTACATTAACTTTCAATTCCTTCTAGGATGCTTCATGGAATTGAAATTTTATTAGTATTCTGGTCTTTATCGTCTTTCAATTCCTTCTAGGATGCTTCGATGTAATTCCGCTAGTCGTGTATCATGCGGTAGATGTCTTTCAATTCCTTCTAGGATGCTTCTAAGGACACGTTTGATGACTTCAGAATTTTAGTTAGTTCAATCTTTCAATTCCTTCTAGGATGCTTCTGCCCTGGAGGCGGCATCCGAAGTTTGGAACTACGAGGTCTTTCAATTCCTTCTAGGATGCTTCATCGTCCTGTCCTCTGCCTGATAGAAGTCTATCGTAGTGACTTTCAATTCCTTCTAGGATGCTTCTTCTCTAAATTGCTCATTGACTTCGCATTCGACAACAAGACTTTCAATTCCTTCTAGGATGCTTCTAGTGCCCTAGCTACCTTAAGGCCAAAGCCTTGATATATCTTTCAATTCCTTCTAGGATGCTTCCACCCAGCAGAACGGGTTTTAGGTATGACCTTGAGTAGGCCTTTCAATTCCTTCTAGGATGCTTCAAAGTTACAAAAAGGGGATGTAGCCTTGGTGGCAATGCCTTTCAATTCCTTCTAGGATGCTTCTTAGAACTGGTTGAAGACCTTGATACCAAACAAGTCTTTATAAACTTTCAATTCCTTCTAGGATGCTTCCTCGTCACCCCCCATCTTGTAGGTCACCAGGTAGCAATCCCTTTCAATTCCTTCTAGGATGCTTCGGCATTAAACAAATCTTCAGCAAACTCTAATGTCTCTTTAACTTTCAATTCCTTCTAGGATGCTTCCTAGAGGATGCCTCCTTCACATGGAAGACTTTAGACCCCTTTCAATTCCTTCTAGGATGCTTCTACAACGGCTATTATGGTAATACCGCATCTATTTCCTTTCAATTCCTTCTAGGATGCTTCCAGGAAGTTTTAAGAAGCAGGCTTCCGATGGTGTTATACTTTCAATTCCTTCTAGGATGCTTCTTAGTAGTTGGATAGTCATACTGGCTATCCAACTCAATAGCTTTCAATTCCTTCTAGGATGCTTCGGATGAGCTGAAAGTACAGGAAGATGAGGAGGAGGAAGACTTTCAATTCCTTCTAGGATGCTTCCTGCAGAGAGGGACATATCGCTAAAGGACGGTACCATAACTTTCAATTCCTTCTAGGATGCTTCATCTAACCTAAGAACTGTAGAATATCCTATAATCTTCAACTTTCAATTCCTTCTAGGATGCTTCCACCGTAAATTTGGTTCCCTGAACGTCTACCCTCTTCCTGATCTTTCAATTCCTTCTAGGATGCTTCTTGGGAGGAGTGCGAGCCTTCACCAACGCAGGGATCAACTTTCAATTCCTTCTAGGATGCTTCCGCATCAAACGCGGCAATAGCGATGTTGTTAGTAAGACTAACTTTCAATTCCTTCTAGGATGCTTCCTGGCGGGCTTCGTGGCAGACAGTGTTGTGCAGCTATTTACTTTCAATTCCTTCTAGGATGCTTCAGAACCGTTTTAACTAAAGTAGTCTTCCCCGACTCCATCGGCCCTTTCAATTCCTTCTAGGATGCTTCTACGTTACAGAATTGATTGCCAAAGAAATTTTCCTTTCTTTCAATTCCTTCTAGGATGCTTCGCGAAAGGAGGAGGGCTGAGCAGCCTCACGGGCATGGCCTTTCAATTCCTTCTAGGATGCTTCTTTTTTGATTTAACAATACTATGCGGTGAGAAAAGCCACTTTCAATTCCTTCTAGGATGCTTCAAGTATTCTAAGCCAACACGAGGAGGATGAGCAAGATGCTTTCAATTCCTTCTAGGATGCTTCAAATCGCCTAAACAATGCTGACATTTACATAATATCCCAAACTTTCAATTCCTTCTAGGATGCTTCGTCTGCTTTGAATAATGTGCGATGTAATGGCGAATATCTTTCAATTCCTTCTAGGATGCTTCTACATCATCAACTACCCAAAGTACAGGTGGGTATTCTGCTCTTTCAATTCCTTCTAGGATGCTTCCAAGAACTAAATGTACTTGACGGGAAAGCGAATAATGTAATGCTTTCAATTCCTTCTAGGATGCTTCGATACGGCAATATAAGATTTGTATTTATCGTCTATTGTCTTTCAATTCCTTCTAGGATGCTTCGAGGACGACTCTGTCGCGTTTGGCGTAACTTTATAGTATGTCTTTCAATTCCTTCTAGGATGCTTCTTTGGCAACATCGTTTAGAATTCCGTGAATTTCTGTAGGACTTTCAATTCCTTCTAGGATGCTTCTTGCAACAACTGCATTTAGCTAGGACTACGTTATTTAACCTTTCAATTCCTTCTAGGATGCTTCAGGGAAGCTAACGCCTGAGTGCGTTCAGGACGCCATCGACTTTCAATTCCTTCTAGGATGCTTCCTCATTTCTTGCCCCTCATTAACAAAATTACTATAACTTTCAATTCCTTCTAGGATGCTTCTTAAGTCGTAAGTAATATTATTAGCTGGATTTGTATTATCTTTCAATTCCTTCTAGGATGCTTCCAAGAAACTATGGGTATAATAATCCTAGGTGAATTCATCAACTTTCAATTCCTTCTAGGATGCTTCCCGTGAGCGGAAACCCTGGGGCATATCAGCTCAACGTTACTTTCAATTCCTTCTAGGATGCTTCGGGACTTGAGCCTCTATCAAAACAATGCAAAAGTAGCACCTTTCAATTCCTTCTAGGATGCTTCTCCCCTTCAAAACGGAGGGGAGTGGCTTCTTGGATGCCAACTTTCAATTCCTTCTAGGATGCTTCCACAGAAAGAGCAGAAGAGAAGATGGCGGTGTTCGCCGCAACCTTTCAATTCCTTCTAGGATGCTTCATATGGTAATACAAACATTCTTTACGATAAAGATTTAAAAATCTTTCAATTCCTTCTAGGATGCTTCTTCTTCAGTTCTTCCCCTGCACCGCCCAATCCCTCCTTTCAATTCCTTCTAGGATGCTTCTTCTGCCAATAGTTATACAAGTCGACGGCTTCACCCCCCAAGCTTTCAATTCCTTCTAGGATGCTTCTACTTTCTCTCTGGCCAATGCGTTGACGTCGTGAAGTGCCTTTCAATTCCTTCTAGGATGCTTCGCCGCCACCTCCACCGCCTCCATATCCACCGGCATTGGCCTTTCAATTCCTTCTAGGATGCTTCCTGTTTACATATTTAATCGGGAGGAGGGCCGCAGATCTGCTTTCAATTCCTTCTAGGATGCTTCTACCAATATTCAGTAAGGAAGAACCAGACATCTTCTACATCTTTCAATTCCTTCTAGGATGCTTCGTGGATCCTGTAAATACCGTAGAGCTTTTTCAGCTGTGGCTTTCAATTCCTTCTAGGATGCTTCTGCGTAGATAAAACAAAGTTTGATGCCACCGTAGAATTATGCTTTCAATTCCTTCTAGGATGCTTCGTAATATGATGTGCCAGTGAACGTTTCTTCTCTTTAAACTTTCAATTCCTTCTAGGATGCTTCAAGGAGTAGCGGAGACGGTAGGCGTGGTAGGAACATAACTCTTTCAATTCCTTCTAGGATGCTTCGATAAAAATCGGTATCACCAATGAAAAGACATATTTGCCAGCTTTCAATTCCTTCTAGGATGCTTCTTCGACTGTTATATCCCCTTTCTGAGTCGCCTTTTCACCTTTCAATTCCTTCTAGGATGCTTCTTCTTGGTGAAGCATTGCCATATCCTCCTTCCGTCTAGAACTTTCAATTCCTTCTAGGATGCTTCAACACTACTGCCGTTAAAATCCCCAGTGCTTACAACTTCTTTCAATTCCTTCTAGGATGCTTCTTCAGCTGTTGATACTGTTCGTCAGTGTGGGCGGTGGGATACTTTCAATTCCTTCTAGGATGCTTCCTCATATTGGACGTCGTAGCCATAAGGCAACCATTCGTCCTTTCAATTCCTTCTAGGATGCTTCAAAAATTAGGGGGTTTTTGAGTTGTGGGAAAATTCTGGACTTTCAATTCCTTCTAGGATGCTTCCTGTTCTAGAAGAACTAAGCAATTGCCAGGGTGTATGTGACTTTCAATTCCTTCTAGGATGCTTCCGAACAAGGGAAGAGCGAAGCGAAATACATACTTACCTTTCAATTCCTTCTAGGATGCTTCCAAGGAAGCCATAAAACGCTTCCAGGATGAAGTCATTAACTTTCAATTCCTTCTAGGATGCTTCAACTATAAGCATTCCCTCAGGAATGTGTTTCCAAATAATACTTTCAATTCCTTCTAGGATGCTTCAGCGGTGCTACAGCAGGTTCAGCCACTGTAAGTGTAGTCCTCAATCTTTCAATTCCTTCTAGGATGCTTCTTCGTGAAGGGGTTTATGTATTGACCTTGTTGTGTGATGTCTTTCAATTCCTTCTAGGATGCTTCCAGGTACCATTGAAGGTACCATTCCTCTTGGCTATTTAACTTTCAATTCCTTCTAGGATGCTTCAACAACAATTAAACAAAGTCCAACATAACCAAGTTGTTAACTTTCAATTCCTTCTAGGATGCTTCGTGTATTATCTACAGGTGGAATATGAAGTTGACGGAGTTAAGTGCACTTTCAATTCCTTCTAGGATGCTTCAACGTTTTTTATTCATTAAAGCAGGTGGTCTAAATGCATTTTCTTTCAATTCCTTCTAGGATGCTTCCGAAAGATGTCGTTGAATATGAAATTCAACCGGCAATTTTCTTTCAATTCCTTCTAGGATGCTTCATGGAATTTACAATATTTTGATGAGAATGAAAGAGAAGAATCTTTCAATTCCTTCTAGGATGCTTCAAAATAAACGTAGTTAAAAAAGTAGCGGAGGTGATTTAAACTTTCAATTCCTTCTAGGATGCTTCAGAATTTAAGTAACTACATAGTTTACATTGGCAATAATCTATACTTTCAATTCCTTCTAGGATGCTTCAACTAGTAAGTTATGCAATATAGTAGTTGTATAACTAGTCTTTCAATTCCTTCTAGGATGCTTCTTTTGTTTTTTATAATTTTATCTTTTAGCTTTCTATTTTCTTTCAATTCCTTCTAGGATGCTTCAAAATTCCCATGTAAAGCAGATTTATAGAAAAAATGTCTAACTTTCAATTCCTTCTAGGATGCTTCTTCAACAATTACTAAATTTGGATTTATCATCAATCTTATCACTTTCAATTCCTTCTAGGATGCTTCCTAGTTTTTACATATGTATGTTAGAGGTGAATGGGATGGAACTTTCAATTCCTTCTAGGATGCTTCTTAATCGCGGATTCCAATTCCACTATAACAGAATAATCTATCTTTCAATTCCTTCTAGGATGCTTCTCAGATATGATTACCATATGAAAGATTTTGACTTTTCTTTCAATTCCTTCTAGGATGCTTCATAGAGAACCTACCACGTGATACTATTGATAATACAATCTTTCAATTCCTTCTAGGATGCTTCGACGTCCTTGCTTTACCTCTTTCTGAGGTGGAAGAATAACTTTCAATTCCTTCTAGGATGCTTCCTAATGGTTACGGTTTGTAATGCCGTAGCTGTCATATCTACTTTCAATTCCTTCTAGGATGCTTCATGTTAGCGGAAGATTTATCAAAAATGATAGTGATACTTTCAATTCCTTCTAGGATGCTTCATTTCAATGGAACAGAAACGATATTAGTGGATTATGATTACTTTCAATTCCTTCTAGGATGCTTCAGGAAGAATTTTAAATTGTCATAAGGCATTATTTTTTTTACTTTCAATTCCTTCTAGGATGCTTCTTCTCGAGGCGAAGAAGCAGGAGGAAAGGGACAAAGCTTTCAATTCCTTCTAGGATGCTTCAGCGTCAACCCGCTCTGGAGCCCTGAAGGAAATCGATACTCCGGTGCTTTCAATTCCTTCTAGGATGCTTCCTCTTACGGTCTTCATCTTTCTATCCCCAATATACCATACTTTCAATTCCTTCTAGGATGCTTCGTGGGGGTGCGTGCCCCACAGGACGCGGGTCTACCCTTACTTTCAATTCCTTCTAGGATGCTTCCCTCGAGGGGGTTAAAATGTTTGTAGCCCAGGTTTTCTTTCAATTCCTTCTAGGATGCTTCCGTCTTCTGATACTTGTAGATGCCCCAGCCTTGCCCCTTTCAATTCCTTCTAGGATGCTTCGAAGAGTTGAGTTAACAGTGCTAGAAGTAAACGGGTTTTGGAACTTTCAATTCCTTCTAGGATGCTTCACGGTTGTATCATTTTGATATATGAATGCTTGACATGTTCTTTCAATTCCTTCTAGGATGCTTCCTAACGGGTTCAGCCCTAGCATGCTGTCTCGTCTACCTTCTTTCAATTCCTTCTAGGATGCTTCGTGAAGCCATCCACCATTATGACTATGGGGATTGTATTTGCTTTCAATTCCTTCTAGGATGCTTCTACTGGCTTGTCCGCAAAGACGGACGTAAGTTTTTGGTAAGCTTTCAATTCCTTCTAGGATGCTTCAGCGAAACAATGTACGTCAAAGTCTGGAAGGACAATAAACTTTCAATTCCTTCTAGGATGCTTCAACTAGAAGGAATATAAGCAGGGCTAGGGCTAGAAGAATTAGCTTTCAATTCCTTCTAGGATGCTTCGGAAGCCCTGGAGGCGGCAGCGGAAGTGTGGCACTATGGGGTCTTTCAATTCCTTCTAGGATGCTTCAGGATTATAGGCAAGGAACTAATTCCTAAGGTGTATTCTGCCTTTCAATTCCTTCTAGGATGCTTCAGGGATTCTCACCAAACTCATCGCGGGCGACTCTCTGCCCTTTCAATTCCTTCTAGGATGCTTCATGACATCTTATTCGCCCTGGTTGTAGGCGATTCCTACAACTTTCAATTCCTTCTAGGATGCTTCTGCTTGAGGGCTCCCCTGAGCGGGAAAACAACCCGTTCAGCTTTCAATTCCTTCTAGGATGCTTCATGACATTACCCACTATAAATCTAAACATTGGTAACTTTCTTTCAATTCCTTCTAGGATGCTTCAAATAGAAGAAAGTAAACCATATATTGACAAATTAATAACTTTCAATTCCTTCTAGGATGCTTCGTATACGGTAGCATAACGCGACTGTGTGCCGTTAGGCGTAACCTTTCAATTCCTTCTAGGATGCTTCCTGCCGCTTTGAATTTTTTTAGCTTCACATTTGCAAAATTCTTTCAATTCCTTCTAGGATGCTTCAAGCTATAGCCCCTATTCCAGGACAGTGAGAGTAGCTTTCAATTCCTTCTAGGATGCTTCCGTGGAAGTCGCCCGTAACCTGATAATTGCCACCGCAATAACTTTCAATTCCTTCTAGGATGCTTCGAAAGAGAAGAGGGGAGAGGGGAGGGTATGGAGAGAACATGCTTTCAATTCCTTCTAGGATGCTTCAGCAGGATCGAAATGTTAGCAACAAATGAGCTTTTGCAGACTTTCAATTCCTTCTAGGATGCTTCTTAGTTATCGGACGCAATAACTTCTTAGCACGACCGAGTACTTTCAATTCCTTCTAGGATGCTTCGTGTCACGATAGGATCGATGAAAATAGTCCTATCGTTAGACTTTCAATTCCTTCTAGGATGCTTCTCAGGGAAATCCTTGGTCAGGAGGAGGAGACAAATGACCTTTCAATTCCTTCTAGGATGCTTCATCCCGTTTGGCATTGGGCCCCACAGGAGCAAATACAAACCCTTTCAATTCCTTCTAGGATGCTTCAGGAGGTGTTATGAGCATGACAGCAATTTTAAATATAAAATTCTTTCAATTCCTTCTAGGATGCTTCAAGTTATGAACACACGGGGGTTAATTTTATTCTACCTAGGTACTTTCAATTCCTTCTAGGATGCTTCTGCCGGCCTGCTTAAGTGGGCCATTGTGGACGAAAATGGCTTTCAATTCCTTCTAGGATGCTTCTATTATGCTAGTAGGTGGCAGTGGTGTCGGGAAATCGTCTTTCAATTCCTTCTAGGATGCTTCTGCCTTGACTCCCACCCTTCGGCCCTCCACAACTTATCTTTCAATTCCTTCTAGGATGCTTCATTATATTATTTCTTTTTACACAAGAGAACCTCGTGAAATCTTTCAATTCCTTCTAGGATGCTTCAACATTTACCGTAAACGCCTGCTGAGTTATCACATCGATAAGCTTTCAATTCCTTCTAGGATGCTTCTAATAAGGAAACATGAGGACTTCATAGTTTCACCAATTACCTTTCAATTCCTTCTAGGATGCTTCATCAAACCCCGCAATTGCTCCCAACAGGAATACTAAAAAACTTTCAATTCCTTCTAGGATGCTTCCAAGGAAGTGGTGGCTCACTCTTCAGCAGTCCGTTAGTGTGGCCTTTCAATTCCTTCTAGGATGCTTCCCCTGTCCCTAATCCGGCCAAACCACCCAGCAGTTTCCCCTTTCAATTCCTTCTAGGATGCTTCACTATTCTTAAATTTGTCATAGAATAATTTGAAGTTGTACTTTCAATTCCTTCTAGGATGCTTCAAATATTTAATGTCAATTACAAAAACGTATACAATAATACCTTTCAATTCCTTCTAGGATGCTTCATAGTTCCTTCTGGAAATGAAGGATTTGGAATGCCTGTGTCTTTCAATTCCTTCTAGGATGCTTCCTTAGAATATGCAAGAAATAGGAGACTTAGGACATACGTAAACTTTCAATTCCTTCTAGGATGCTTCCACAGAAAGATTTAAATATGAGGAGATGCATAGATATGTTCTTTCAATTCCTTCTAGGATGCTTCTTAAATTCAGCCGTTAATGTTGGGTCTTTTCGTAAGTTTACTTTCAATTCCTTCTAGGATGCTTCGCTAACGGCCTTCCCAGTGCGGTCGTGATGCCCTACGTGCTTTCAATTCCTTCTAGGATGCTTCATATTCCATATCTAACATTGGCAATTCTGTTATACAAGAAGGCTTTCAATTCCTTCTAGGATGCTTCGAAAAAGACCCGTTCTCATGGATACTCCAAAGAACAAAAGCTTTCAATTCCTTCTAGGATGCTTCTTTTATGAGGTAGAGGTGAACTAAGTATGAACATAACTTTCAATTCCTTCTAGGATGCTTCCTACGGAGTATACAGTATAGTTGAGGTAAAACAAACTTTCAATTCCTTCTAGGATGCTTCATCTTCAGTTTTGACGCTTGTGACACAGAAAGTGCAGACTTTCAATTCCTTCTAGGATGCTTCATGAGAGCCATGGAACGAGAGATAAGGCGAAGAAATTCGCCTTTCAATTCCTTCTAGGATGCTTCATGGTACCTCGAATGGTACCTGATCCCAATGGAAAAGACCTTTCAATTCCTTCTAGGATGCTTCGACCTATTATATAACGGTCTGGGAATGACGGAAAGCTTTCAATTCCTTCTAGGATGCTTCTTAATCCTCGTGCCTTGACCTTTCTGATTCATCTTTTAATTCTTTCAATTCCTTCTAGGATGCTTCGTCTCTACCACGGGACCGAGCTTATGAGTTTTTCCTGTGGCCTTTCAATTCCTTCTAGGATGCTTCGACGATTAAAATCAGTAGGTAATGCTGGAACAATATTAAACTTTCAATTCCTTCTAGGATGCTTCAACTATTTTAAATTCACTTTTCCCGTAATCGGAACAGTAACTTTCAATTCCTTCTAGGATGCTTCGACTAGCGGAACCACAACAGTTAGCGGCGGTATTAACGGTCTTTCAATTCCTTCTAGGATGCTTCCTAGGCTGAAGGAATATAACGTTTAGCCCACAATTTCTACCTTTCAATTCCTTCTAGGATGCTTCCCCGTTTCTCCTGCTGTTGAATATCCTCCCGCACCCAGCTTTCAATTCCTTCTAGGATGCTTCCACTTTATAACCAGGCGATGGATGCGGGACGCTAACGGCACTTTCAATTCCTTCTAGGATGCTTCTTCCTTACAATGTCGTCGAGGACAATGCAGAATGTGTAAACTTTCAATTCCTTCTAGGATGCTTCTAAATATAAGTTTTTACATAATGCATAACAGTGATAAGACTTTCAATTCCTTCTAGGATGCTTCTAGGCATTTGGTGTCACCTCACAACTTTAGCATTTTTGCGCTTTCAATTCCTTCTAGGATGCTTCTGCGTTTACATTCATATGATCACCTCAGCCTCAATTACTACTTTCAATTCCTTCTAGGATGCTTCTACCGTGAGAGCGAGGTCTCACAACTGAAAAGTGACTTTCAATTCCTTCTAGGATGCTTCTTCAGTTCTAATTGGCTGACCTGCAGCACGGTACCGTCCTCTTTCAATTCCTTCTAGGATGCTTCCTCCGATGTTACCTATAGCAATGCCAGGCGGGTTCGGACTTTCAATTCCTTCTAGGATGCTTCGAAGATTTCGGGAGGTGCTAATGTATGAAGGTACTAATGACTTTCAATTCCTTCTAGGATGCTTCCCGAAACGGCCCTCTCTCTTCAACGCACTGTCAATAAGCTTTCAATTCCTTCTAGGATGCTTCGAAGTTATAGATAAATTAGATGAATATAAGGCAAAAATTGACTTTCAATTCCTTCTAGGATGCTTCCGTATCAAACTGATTATGAAACTGAAAAACAAAAGATATTCTTTCAATTCCTTCTAGGATGCTTCAGCTATTTCCAATTTGCTTTGCGGGGGATTGGTTAGCGTACTTTCAATTCCTTCTAGGATGCTTCGAAAATTGTAGCCGTAGCGGAGACCGAGTATTCCAAGTTAACCTTTCAATTCCTTCTAGGATGCTTCGGACGGGAGATTATTCCATTATGTGGAAGATTTCGGAGGAGGCTTTCAATTCCTTCTAGGATGCTTCATAAGGTTGCTGTCGACGAAGACAGTAACCCAGGGCTACACTTTCAATTCCTTCTAGGATGCTTCAGATTTTGACGACCTTGTTGAATAAGGACAAAGTAGATGACTTTCAATTCCTTCTAGGATGCTTCATCCCCTCCGTGTTAAAGGGGAGTGGCAGGCATGGCACAACTTTCAATTCCTTCTAGGATGCTTCTCATTTACAAAATTGCGGCGATTTTACTACAAAAATAACTTTCAATTCCTTCTAGGATGCTTCCTTTGAGTATGTGAAAAAATACGGTTATCCCGATATTTTTACTTTCAATTCCTTCTAGGATGCTTCGCAAAACCAAAGACGGTAAACCCTTCAGGACCGTGAGGTATGAACTTTCAATTCCTTCTAGGATGCTTCCTGAACTACTTAGAGCATACAGACGATGCAATGTATATACTTTCAATTCCTTCTAGGATGCTTCAGGAAGCCCTTCAACTCTTCCTCCAGGAAGTTCAGCACTTTCAATTCCTTCTAGGATGCTTCTTTTTACAGTTTCAGCTACTTCGCTCGAAATATATTTTCTTTCAATTCCTTCTAGGATGCTTCTTAGCGTGGATGAGGTCGAGTTTGATGATGACGACCTGAACTTTCAATTCCTTCTAGGATGCTTCATCGCGAAATCAGTCCGGTGGTGGGTATAACAACCAAATACTTTCAATTCCTTCTAGGATGCTTCGAGAAAAAAGGTTTAATAAATAACCAAGGTGATGGAACATCTTTCAATTCCTTCTAGGATGCTTCCTGTAACAGACCTGGCGGCTTTGTACGGCGAAGACATCTTCTTTCAATTCCTTCTAGGATGCTTCTGGGAAGTGGTAGGGGAGACGGTAGGATAGCTAATAGGCTCTTTCAATTCCTTCTAGGATGCTTCATCATAACCACCACGGCTATTATTATCCAAACTAAACTTTCAATTCCTTCTAGGATGCTTCAAAACAACCCGTTCAGGGAAGCCCTTGAAGCCCTCAACTTTCAATTCCTTCTAGGATGCTTCCTATAAAAAGGTTTCTAAGCCTAATTAAGTATAAACTTGGTGCTTTCAATTCCTTCTAGGATACTTCAAAAAAAGTCTTCCAACCGCACAAAAAGAAGTTTTGCACTTTCAATTCCTTCTAGGATGCTTCAACGCTTTATCATATTCCGTATTGGAAGACGCTAGCTACTCTTTCAATTCCTTCTAGGATGCTTCCACTTCCTCCACCTCCGCCAGTACCACTGTTGTTACCATCTTTCAATTCCTTCTAGGATGCTTCTTAGTTAACAACATTAGCGACGTCATTGAAGTCCGTAACTTTCAATTCCTTCTAGGATGCTTCCTACTGCGACAATTTTCGTTATCGCCACACCGTTAGGGTACTTTCAATTCCTTCTAGGATGCTTCCCGTAAAATGTCCATTTGTTTTTCCAATAATTCAAAAAGTCCTTTCAATTCCTTCTAGGATGCTTCCTGAGTACGTGTTTAGCGTGGATGATGCCGAATTTGATAGCTTTCAATTCCTTCTAGGATGCTTCTTCTACATAGACCACGTAGACAAGCCTCTGTTCCTAAACTTTCAATTCCTTCTAGGATGCTTCAGATTGAAGCCATTCTAACGGAACACACGGAGGAGGTGAACTTTCAATTCCTTCTAGGATGCTTCTTTAGCTAAATTTGTAGTTTCATTTGTTCCCAATTTAAACTTTCAATTCCTTCTAGGATGCTTCATCATCTATCAAGAATAACTTATCAAATACTTCAGAGATGCTTTCAATTCCTTCTAGGATGCTTCAACTCAGGAAAATGAAAAGCCCAAACAAGAAATAGAAGACTTTCAATTCCTTCTAGGATGCTTCTTCAGGCAAGTCTTTAATATTATTGCCGATACATTTTATGCCTTTCAATTCCTTCTAGGATGCTTCAGGACCGGGATATTCGGCAGGAGGGGCAGGACTACCAGTACTTTCAATTCCTTCTAGGATGCTTCTTAGTGTGGATGATGTCGAGCTCGATGACGCCGACTTGAACTTTCAATTCCTTCTAGGATGCTTCTAGTAGAGTTATCGAGATTCTACCAGAAGATGGAAGAAAACTTTCAATTCCTTCTAGGATGCTTCATCAAGGCACGGCAGACCTAATTAACAGCCTATGTGGTGCCTTTCAATTCCTTCTAGGATGCTTCAGGAAGAGGAAAATGACGAACAGGAGGAAGAGGAAGAGACTTTCAATTCCTTCTAGGATGCTTCATCTCCTGCGGAGTATAGTCCACGTACTCCACTGTCACTTTCAATTCCTTCTAGGATGCTTCAGCTTCGCACTCATCCTAGCTCACCTTCCAATTTCTGCAGTTGCCTTTCAATTCCTTCTAGGATGCTTCGGCTGACGGCAAATTTCGCCCTAACGGTGACGGAACAGGCTTTCAATTCCTTCTAGGATGCTTCATCGATACCTAAATAACCTAACGCTTTGTTTGTGAATCGCTTTCAATTCCTTCTAGGATGCTTCGAAGGGAAGGTCTTGAGTATACAAGAAATAAGGGAAACTTTCAATTCCTTCTAGGATGCTTCTTCAATTCCTCCTTGGAGATGCTGAACTCAACGAAATCGTCTTTCAATTCCTTCTAGGATGCTTCCACTTATTACGTAAACTGCACCAGCGGTTAGCGATATGCACTTTCAATTCCTTCTAGGATGCTTCGGGTAAATAACCCCTTCAGGGAAGTCCTGATGATTGTTAACTTTCAATTCCTTCTAGGATGCTTCTAATTTTTAAGTCTGAACAAAGATTCGTTTCGCCTAATACCTACTTTCAATTCCTTCTAGGATGCTTCCTCTACCTCCTTATGCCACCTCCTCCTCCTCTTCTTCCCTTTCAATTCCTTCTAGGATGCTTCACTCTGCCCAAGATTGGTAGGGGCGTTCTTGGTAATCCCTTTCAATTCCTTCTAGGATGCTTCTACTATCGTGTCCTATTGCGTTCACTAATTCATTATCTTCTTTCAATTCCTTCTAGGATGCTTCTCATGTTTCAAGAAAGGGGAAACGTACTATTTATTCCTCTTTCAATTCCTTCTAGGATGCTTCGACCCAGATAGTTACATATTAAAACTCCTAAACTTACGAAACTTTCAATTCCTTCTAGGATGCTTCTATATATACTAAAAGGAATAAGGACATAAATACCTTAAACTTTCAATTCCTTCTAGGATGCTTCTATGCCTTCCCGAATGCATTCCTCACTTACGCCATTTTCTTTCAATTCCTTCTAGGATGCTTCAAAGGTTTACGGGGTGGTTCTATGATTATAAAATTCAAAAACTTTCAATTCCTTCTAGGATGCTTCTGCTGATGTACCTAAGGGATAACAAGGAGGAGGAAGAGCTACTTTCAATTCCTTCTAGGATGCTTCATGTAAAAGATACATCAGCAGGTAAATTTATCATATTCGGGCCTTTCAATTCCTTCTAGGATGCTTCCTTATATAATCTTTAACTCCGTCAACTTCATATAGCAGCTTTCAATTCCTTCTAGGATGCTTCAGCCAAGTACAGACTCAGGCTCAACAGGAGCTAACACAACCTTTCAATTCCTTCTAGGATGCTTCAAGGAGGGAGAATGAATGGCTAGGAGAAGACAGAGCAAAAACTTTCAATTCCTTCTAGGATGCTTCTGAGACCTCGCTCTTTCGTTAAGGGTGACAGGGTTACTCTTTCAATTCCTTCTAGGATGCTTCATGTAGACGTAGCAGCAACTCTGTTAGGCTCTGTCGTTAACTTTCAATTCCTTCTAGGATGCTTCGAGGTATGGGGCTATCAACCACTACCTCATATATGGCCACCTTTCAATTCCTTCTAGGATGCTTCAAATTTCAGACAAACAGGATCGCTATAACCACGTCAATTGGCTTTCAATTCCTTCTAGGATGCTTCGGGCTTCGTTGGCCTGGCAGTGTTCGGGTATCTCATTTTTACTTTCAATTCCTTCTAGGATGCTTCAGAAACTGAAGGCAAAAGACATGGTCACGTTTAACATAATCTTTCAATTCCTTCTAGGATGCTTCAACAAGTAATACAAATGCTGATCGACGCTAAACGTATAATCTTTCAATTCCTTCTAGGATGCTTCTGAAATATATATAATAACGCTTTCTGCCAGACTAGAAGAACTTTCAATTCCTTCTAGGATGCTTCGACATTGATGCGGTAGTGAACTATCTTGACGATTTCAGCTTTCAATTCCTTCTAGGATGCTTCAGGTGCAGGTGGAGGTGCCGGCGGTAGTGCCGGTAGTGCAGGTCTTTCAATTCCTTCTAGGATGCTTCAACAGACGTATTTGAAATTGATGTTGTTATCAACTACCTCTTTCAATTCCTTCTAGGATGCTTCCTGTTACTTTCAATGTAACGGTGAAATCAAACCTAAAATTCGGCTTTCAATTCCTTCTAGGATGCTTCCTCCTCCTCCTCGTTGCAGGATGGGAAGACCTCCCCTTTCAATTCCTTCTAGGATGCTTCTGGTTATAATGATAATTATAGTGATAGTAATGTATAAGACTTTCAATTCCTTCTAGGATGCTTCTATGAGCAAAAGTACTGTAGTAGCGGTGGAGAGCATCAACTTTCAATTCCTTCTAGGATGCTTCGAAAGGTATTATCCAAAGAGGAGATAGAGAAAATGTACTTTCAATTCCTTCTAGGATGCTTCACGACCAGAATGGTGATAGTGAGGCGTAACGACCTATTTCTTTCAATTCCTTCTAGGATGCTTCTGGTAATTAGGCTCTTCCTTTCCGCTTTCCACATGAACATATTTTAATGACAACAATAGAATATATTGAGTAATTAGGCTCTTCCTTTCCGCTAGCGATATTCCCTTTCAATTCCTTCTAGGATGCTTCTTTGTACTATCTTTACAAGGAATTTTTGAAGATGACTTTCAATTCCTTCTAGGATGCTTCACCATAGCTCTTCCATGACAGGACCGTAAATCTTTGCCCTGACTTTCAATTCCTTCTAGGATGCTTCCATTTCTTTCGCCTCTTCAGTTTATGGAGGTTAAGGGCTAGTCTTTCAATTCCTTCTAGGATGCTTCAGCCAAGTCAGCCAAAAGCCCAGCAGAACGGTGAAAAAGGCTTTCAATTCCTTCTAGGATGCTTCTGCGGGTGGTGCCGGTGCTGTTCCTGGAGTTAATAATGGTCTTTCAATTCCTTCTAGGATGCTTCTTTTAAATTCAGTATGCCGATAATTGGCATCGTGAGGCGTCCTTTCAATTCCTTCTAGGATGCTTCTAAATACTACGGAGTATAGATATAGTTGAGGTAAAACAAATCTTTCAATTCCTTCTAGGATGCTTCTTAATGACGGAAGAGAAGATCTGCACTGCAGTTACTGAAAACTTTCAATTCCTTCTAGGATGCTTCCGTGTCAGAGACTTCATTCTCCGCTCTTGCCAATATAGACTCTTTCAATTCCTTCTAGGATGCTTCGGAGGACTGGCAATTCGTGGCCGAGAACTTTCAACTCTTTCAATTCCTTCTAGGATGCTTCTTAAGGTCTATGCTTACCATATAACTAATTGCCTACTATTCTTTCAATTCCTTCTAGGATGCTTCATCTCCAAGCAACGTACTGACCAGCAAAAACACCAATACTCTTTCAATTCCTTCTAGGATGCTTCGTACAAAGGTACACGGAATTGCTTAAACAACAAGAGACGGCCTTTCAATTCCTTCTAGGATGCTTCCAATACAGACGTTCTTAGAAGAGGTCGAGAGTGATAAGAACTTTCAATTCCTTCTAGGATGCTTCATATATTGACTAGGGCTATAGAGATTGCACTGACTATACTTTCAATTCCTTCTAGGATGCTTCAACGACATTATAAATATAATACTTAACGACGACCGACTAACTTTCAATTCCTTCTAGGATGCTTCAAAGGTATTCTGAACAAAAATGAACGAGAAGGAATTGGTAGTCTTTCAATTCCTTCTAGGATGCTTCGGGGATATATTAGCGAAATTAACGGAACTATAACATTTGTCCTTTCAATTCCTTCTAGGATGCTTCGGCTCTTGGTGGTAGACGTGCACGGGATGGTAGACTGGGCTTTCAATTCCTTCTAGGATGCTTCACAAATCGTCAACTGGATCGTAAACTGGAGAGTTTCTTTCAATTCCTTCTAGGATGCTTCGAACTACTATGATAGGGAAAAGGATGATGATTCATTTCCTTTCAATTCCTTCTAGGATGCTTCCACCTACAAACTCGGAGGCGACGAGTCCCTCTGGGGTTTTCTTTCAATTCCTTCTAGGATGCTTCGGTGCAAGGTCATTTGCTGAAATAAAAGACCATCTCAACTTTCAATTCCTTCTAGGATGCTTCACAAATTACATATTTAGGAAAAATCAAATTTCAATTTTCTTTCAATTCCTTCTAGGATGCTTCTTTGAAATATATTTTCCAGTTAAAGGATAAAATGATAAGGCTTTCAATTCCTTCTAGGATGCTTCTCCAATTGTGATGCAATAAGTGTTTCTTCACCTTTTATAACTTTCAATTCCTTCTAGGATGCTTCGTAATATTATTACAAACATGAGAAAAATGGTTGATAAAAAACTTTCAATTCCTTCTAGGATGCTTCTTGATTATTACCATGACCAAGGTATGCCTCACGGAGGTGGTGCCTTTCAATTCCTTCTAGGATGCTTCAACTAGTAAGTTAGTAGTTAGTAGTTATATAATAATACTTTCAATTCCTTCTAGGATGCTTCATCCTTACGGTTTCAATTGATGGGCCAGAATACAAACTTTCAATTCCTTCTAGGATGCTTCATCAAAATGTTACTGTAAATTTGGATCTTGAAGATTTATACTTTCAATTCCTTCTAGGATGCTTCGTACAAAAGATGCAGAAAATCAATTAAAGAGTTTAGGGTTCTTTCAATTCCTTCTAGGATGCTTCATGTATAGATACTTATCATGAGTTTCCTGCTGAATCTCTTTCAATTCCTTCTAGGATGCTTCAAATGCGGTCAGTATGGGCGAATCTGACTGCCGTCGTTAACTTTCAATTCCTTCTAGGATGCTTCCTTCGTCTAAATTGTAAATAATGCATTCATTAAAATAATACTTTCAATTCCTTCTAGGATGCTTCAAAGTACGTATACAGTCGGGACATAATGAAGGCGATTATAGCTTTCAATTCCTTCTAGGATGCTTCAGGGTCGCGGTAAGGGCCACAATCGGTGACGTCATATATATCTTTCAATTCCTTCTAGGATGCTTCTGTTGACTTTAACTCATGAGATAAGAATTGACGTTATATTCTTTCAATTCCTTCTAGGATGCTTCTTCTAAAGTACTGCAACTGTTCGACAAGTTGCTGAACCTCGTCTTTCAATTCCTTCTAGGATGCTTCAAGGGGGCGGAAAGCCTCGCGGGCGATTGCCACTCCCTCTCTTTCAATTCCTTCTAGGATGCTTCTT
>Ga0208549_100329_pt1 | contig 21324 bp, 20 predicted proteins | sample BED_host_MetaG_FD_187135 | JGI IMG/M metagenome (GOLD analysis project Ga0208549, IMG submission 187135) | Hot spring microbial mat communities from Yellowstone National Park, Wyoming, USA - BED_host_MetaG (SPAdes) (version 2) | ecosystem: Environmental > Aquatic > Thermal springs > Hot (42-90C)... | reverse complement strand
CCATACAATTTGAAACTACTAGCAAAATCAACTGAACCTTGAGCAATTGGATTACCGGAAAGTTCACCATCTTCGCAATCTTTCCATGTCCCTAAAAGTCCCTTATATTCCTTAATTCCCGTAGCGTACTGATAGAAGGGAATCGGAGATGAAAGTAAAAACCATCTAGAACCTTTATATTGTATCATAGACTCAGAATAAGGGTCAAAAAGTGCAGTATTACCATCTGGTGTTCCCCCAACATGAAAATCAAAAGCGGTAAAAACTCTAACGTCCCTATCCTTTACGTCTTTTACTGAAACTTTCCTTATCCAAATATCATAAGCCATATCTATTACATCTTCTAAATAAAAATTCACTCCCTCAAAGGAAAAAGATGAATATGCCGCTAAAGTATCATCTAAATATCCAATCTTTGGATTTAAATTATCTAACCATGAGAACTTACCATTAACAAAAACACCAAACCTGCCCCTATGTAAATTATTTGTAGTAGTTAATGGCCAGTATATTTCCCTTATTGTAAAATTACTATCGTATAGAACTGTCAATGAACCGTTTCCCAAGATCAAATATCTAGTCATATAACATATAATGTTAAAAGCTTCCTTTTATTCTAACTCTTTTTAATATAAATCTAATAACTCGAGAACTGAAAAGAAATGTGCTCTGCCTATTTATATTTAGAAGAGATCTGAGACTAGACGACAATACTGGATTAATTAAAGCTTTAGAGGATTGCGAGAAAGTTATTCCAGCGTTTATATTAGATCCTAGACAAGTCGGTAATGAAAACGAATACAAATCAGAGTTTGCCATAAACTTCATGATTAATTCATTGAATGAGCTAAATGACGAGTTAAGAAAAAGAGGATCCAGACTTTATGTCTACTTCGGACTAGCTGAGGAGGTAATAAAGAACTTACTTAAAGATGTTGATGCAGTTTATCTAAATGAGGATTATACTCCATTTAGTAAAATGAGGGACGAAAGAATTCGCAAGTACTGTGAAGATACCGGAAAAATTATGAAATCTTTTGAGGATTACTTACTCACATCAAAGAACGATTTTAAAAACTATAGGAACTTCACAACATTTTATAATGTAGTAAAAAATAAACAAATAAGGAAACCAGTTCAAAATAATTATACAAATTACTATAAAAATTCTTTAGGTGACGAGCATGAATTACCACCTAGACAAGGAGAACGAGGAGGAAGAAAAGAGGGCATTAAATTAATAGAGAGAGCAAGGCAAATTAATTACGATAGGAAAGATTTCGTAGCAGAGGATAATAGAACTTTTCTTTCACCCCATCTGAAATTTGGAACCTTGTCAATTAGAGAGGTTTATTATTCTCTATTAGACAGTCAAGCGATAATTAGGCAGTTATACTGGAGGGATTTCTATACTTTATTGGCTTACTATAATGAGAGAGTATTTCATGAACCGTTAAAAAGGGAATATAATTGCATTGAGTGGGAGAACAATGAAAGGTTATTTCAAGCTTGGCTTGAGGGAAAAACTGGATATCCAATAATAGATGCTGGAATGAGACAATTGAACCGGACTGGTGATATGCCGAACAGAGTTAGAATGTTAACCGCATTTTTCCTAGTTAAGGTTCTTATAATTGATTGGAGGATAGGTGAGAAATACTTTGCAAGTAAATTAATTGATTATGATCCTTCGGTTAACAATGGAAACTGGCAATGGATAGCCTCTGTAGGTACTGATTATATATTTAGAGTATTTGACCCTTGGAAACAACAGGTTACATATGATCCGGAGGCAAAGTATATAAAAAGGTGGGTAGATGAATTGGAAAGCTATGACGCAGAGATCATACATAATGCATACAAATATACTCTGAAGAGCTACCCTAAACCTATAGTAGATTGGAGAATAAGGGTAAATCTCGCAAAGAGACTTTACGAGGTATGTAGGAAATCTAAAATAAAATAGGTTTCTTTTTCGGATTTAGTACGATGTAAATGTAATTTCTTCGTAAGAAATGCTTATTTATTAATAATTTTAACTCCTTATTGATGTCGGCAAAAACATTAACTGAGAAAATTTTAAGCAGAGCATCGGGAAAGGATGTCTCGCCTGGAGACGTTATAGAGGCTAAAGTAGACTTAGTAGCATTTCATGACTTAACTGGTTATCACGTGATTGAGGTAATGGAAAAGGCTAACATGATTAAAGTTTTCGATAAAAGTAAATTAGTAATAGCTTTTGATCATTTAGCTCCACCTCCAGATGTAAGGAGTGCAGAAATTCAAGGCTATATAAGAAAGTTCGTGAAATCGGAAGGTATTCCTAATTTTTATGATATAAATTACGGAATTTTACATGAAGTCATGATAGAGCAATACGCCAACCCTGGACAAGTTATTTTAGCAGCTGATAGTCACACAACCACATCCGGTGCTGTAGGAGCATTTGCTCAAGGTATGGGAGCTAGTGATATTGCAGCCGCTTTAATAACTGGTAAAACTTGGCTAGTAGTGCCACAACCATTTAAAGTAGTTTTAGAAGGAAAACCTGCTAAATGGATAACTGGGAAGGACGTTGCACTAAAATTGCTAGGAGACTTTAAGGCAGATTACTTTAATGGAATGACGTTAGAAATCTTCGTCAAGGATTCGTTAAGTTTTCCAATGGATTATAGGGCAACAGTATCAAATATGGGAATTGAAATGAATGCTGATGCATTAATGTTCATACCAGATCAAGAGACTAAGAGATACATCAAAGAGATGAGAGGATACGAACCAGAACTTGTTACACCAGATAACGGCGCTAAATACGTTGATGAATACACTATTCAACTAGACGAAATGGAACCACTAGTTGCTGCTCCACATAGTGTAGATAATGTTAAGGTCGTAAATGAGTTAGAAGGTACTCCAGTAGATCAAGTTTACATAGGCTCTTGTACAAATGGTAGGTTGAGCGATTTCGAAATAGCTGCTAAAATAATGAAAGGAAAGAAGGTCAAGAGTAGGTGCATCGCCATCCCTGCGTCTTACAGAATGTTTAAGGAGGCTTTAGAAAGAGGTTATATACAAACATTAGTTGATGCTGGTTGTATTGTAACGTATGGAACTTGTGGACCATGCCTAGGTGGTCATTTCGGTATAGCTGGTCCAGGTGAGAATATTGTATCAACAAGTTCCAGAAACTTTAAAGGGAGAATGGGAAGTAATGAGGCTAAAGTTTACTTATCTGGTCCCGCTGTTGCTGCAATTAGCGCATTAGAAGGTAAGATTACAGATCCCAGGGTGATCTGAATGATAATAGAAGGTCCAGTAATTAAGTTTGGTGATAAAATAGATACTGATATAATAATTCCAGCTAGGTACTTAAAATATACTGACCCACAGTATTTAGCACAGCACGTTATGGAACCATTAGACCCAGAGTTTTACAAGAAGGCATCAAAGGGTGTTATAATAGTTGCGGGTAAAGTATTTGGAATGGGATCCTCAAGAGAACAAGCTGCCATAGCCCTAAAGGCTGCTGGAGTTAAGGCAGTAGTTGCTGAGTCATTCGCTAGAATATTCTATAGGAATGCGATAAATAATGGTTTACCAGTCATAACGTTGCCTAATTCCACGAAGGAGATAGATGAAAACAGTTACGTCAAAATTGACGTGGAGACTGGTGAAATCTTGGTTGGTAATAAGGTGCTTAAGGGAAAGGGCATAACAGGGATGGCACTAGAGATTCTACAAGCTGGAGGAATAATGGAATATCTAAAGAAGATGCAGACAGTAAACCGAAACTAAAAAGTTTATTTTTTAGTTTTTAATACTAATATTGTGAAGTGGATTATTATCGGTTTGGTCTCCCTAATGCTTACAATCGTTGATTATGGGATTGGAATAGAGAGTGTTAAAGTCATTTATGGGTATGCAGTATACCAGCTTTTAACTACAATGCCATTTAATGTTGTATATCTTTGTTTGATTTTCCTAATAGAATTATTAATAATAAATTCGTTTTTGAAATTAAGAAGAGTTCTCAATATTTTTCGTCATAAAGATAAATCCCCAATGTAGTTTACAATAGGAAAAACAGTCGAAAAGCTTTTAAGAATTTATAAGAAGAGAGAAAACGGTGAAGCTGTTGGAAGAATCCTAGAGGCCGTAGATATAGCTTACGCTTACCCAAACGGATATTTAGTGTTCGAAAATATCAACATGTATACTAAGGATAGGGAGCTTATAGCTATAGTAGGTCCGTCTGGGATTGGTAAATCAACACTCCTAAGAGTATTAGGGGGATTCGTAAAACCACTTAAGGGGGAAATTAGATTATTAGGAAAAAAGGTAACTAGCCCAACGCCAAAAATTGCACTAATACACCAGTCAATAGCCACTTTTCCTTGGTTAACTGCGTTGGAAAATGTTAAACTAGGCTTAAAATATAGGAAATTACCCAAAGAAGAAGAAGACAGATTAGCTAAGCATATGCTAGAAGTAGTAGGGCTTCAAGGTTTTGAGGACGTTTATCCAAAACAAATGAGTGGAGGAATGAGACAAAGAATAGCAATAGCTAGGGCTTTAGCTGCTAATCCATTAGTGCTTTTAATGGATGAACCGTTTTCACACTTAGACGAATTAACTGCAGAGGGTTTAAGGCAAGAAGTACATTCAATGCTATTTTATGAATCTACTACACTCCATAGCGTAGTTTTAGTATCTCATAGTTTGAGCGAAGTAGTGGAATTAGCTGATAGAGTTTATGTTTTGAACGGAAGACCAGCTACAGTAATTGGAGAAGTAGAAATAAAACTGGAAAGACCAAGAAATCCAAAGGATGAAAGTTTTCAAGAGTATTTAGATATACTTTATGCGCTCTTAACCCCAGTAAAGAAGGGAGGGAATAATAATGAATGAGATTTTGCTGATATTTTTGGCCTCTCTAGCATCATTAGGTAGGGTTTTTCTTACAATAGGATTGTCAATAATTACCGGATGGTTTCTAGGGTATATAGCAATAAAAAGTAAGGCGTTTGAAAATATCTATATTTCAGTTGTAGAAATTTTCGAATCAGTTCCAGTTATTTCATTCTTTCCAGTTGTTCTAATATTCTTTGTATATAGGATAGGTGGATATATCGGTATAGAATTAGCCGTGGATTTTCTAGTTTTCACTGCTGTAGTATGGAATATATGGATAGGGATATATCAGGCTTTCAAGACTGTTCCGAGCGACCTTTTAGAAGTTAGTGAAAACTATAGATTAGGCTTTCTAGGTAAAATGGCAAAACTATATATCCCTTATTCATGGCCTAGAATAGCAGCTAACCTTATACCCAGTTTCGCTGACGCGATCTTCTATATTACCGTTAGTGAGGTTTTCTCCATAGGCAGTTCTAGTTACCACGTATTTGGTATAGGTACATTAATTGGGGAGTTTACTGCATCGCAAGAGTATACTCTAGCCTTAGATGGATTAGGAATTCTTGCAATTCCTATAATTATATTTACATATTTATTAAGAAGATTTGCCAACTATACAGTGTCCAAATATGGGTTAGACACCGAAATAAAAGTAACCAAAAGAGGTAGAATGAGAATAAGATATGCCACGAGAATGTCAAACACAATAGCTCCTTTTGTCAAGTTATCTAAATATGTAACGAGAATTGGAAGCAGAAGCGCAAGTAGCGAAGAGGAGACTAGAAGGAACTTACCTTGGAGATATTTGGGCATTGGAATCTCGGTACTTTTATTGGGATTATTAGTTTATGGGGCTTTCTCTACAATTTCCTCAGTACCTAAATCGGTATGGCTTTACTTAATCTCAACCACTCCCAACGTTCTTTTCAACCTTTTGATAGACTACATAAGAGTTCTTTTCATTGCAATTGTTAGTCTAGTATTCTCAATATTTCTAGGATATTTCATCGCAACTCGTGAAAGAGTAGAAAAAGTATTAATCCCGGCAATACAAACATATGCGTCTTTTCCAGCTCCGGCCTACTTTCCATTACTTTTTACAGCTACCATTAGTTTTATTCATACTGTATTTGGAAGTTGGACTGATGAATTTTACGTAATACTTTTAGGTTTCATATCAACTTTCTATTACGTTTTCTATAGTTATTGGCTTGGGATAAAGAACGTGCCTAATCAATACTGGGAGATAATGAAAAACTATAACTTCTCCTTCTGGCATAAGTTAAGATATGTAATTATACCTTCAACATTTCCATATATAATTTCAGGACTTTCCAGCACGATAAATAGTGCATGGGGAGGTTTGGCAATAGGAGAATATTGGGAAATTTCAAACAGTTACACATTGCAAGTCAGCCATGGTATTATGAAGAGTATTGCAGTAGCTACTGCAAATGGAAATATCCCTCTTGCAGCATGGGACTCGTTAATATTTGGAATAGTAGTAATGATTTACTCAATATTTTTCACGAGGAAGATGATGGATTTGGCAAGAGAGAAATATGTGGCAGAGGAAGGAATTTATTTACCATGAATCAGCGTTCGCGCATGTCCTCACTGATCAGTTCCCGGATTCGTCATCCTCACTTACTATAAAAAGGATTACATTAAAAATTTTGCTGAACTATATCTCACAAGATCATACTTTGCACACCATGGGCTATTCAGATTTCCATTGTGAATTCACTATATTTCAAAAACAATGATGAATTTAATCGGGTGAAAACGTTTTATAAAGGAAATACATGCTTAATCGTGTTAACACTTTTATATTTATATTATTCACAAATTACAATTCGCAATGGATCCGTGAATCGCCAACACCATATACAAATGGTTTAAAAAACAAAATCTTGCATGTATAAAGGATTTTATAATGAAAATTTTTTAAAAAATCGACTAAGCCCAAATTCCTAATGTTAAAAACTTTTAAACCAGTCTAACTATATTAATATAGTATGCCACCCTTTAATAAAGTTCTCGTAGCCAACAGAGGAGAAATTGCCATAAGGGTTATGAAAGCCGTAAAAGAAATGGGAATGAAGGCAGTTGCTGTATATTCTGATGCTGATAAATATTCCCCCCACGTTAAATATGCAGATGAAGCTTATTGGATAGGGCCACCTCCAGCTTTAGAAAGTTACTTGAATATTGAAAGAATTATCGATGCGGCAGAAAAGGCTCATGCAGATGCTGTACATCCCGGTTATGGGTTCCTTTCCGAAAACGCGTCTTTTGTAGAAGCTGTTGAAAAAGCTGGAATGGTTTTCATAGGACCTTCTGCTTCTGTAATGAATAGAATCAAGGACAAATTGGAAGGAAAGATGATAGCTAGAAAGGCTGGTGTCCCCACGTCCCCTGGACCTTTAACACCAATTGAAAATGTAGATGAGGCGTTAAAGATAGCTGGAGAAATAGGATATCCCATAATGTTGAAGGCTGCGGGAGGTGGAGCAGGAGTGGGTATTATAAAGGTTGATAATCCTAGTGAACTAGCTGAGGCTTTTGAAAGAAGCAAAAGATTAGCGTACTCTGCCTTTGGCAGGGCAGAAATTTACATAGAAAAGGCTGCTATAAAACCAAAACACATTGAAACGCAATTGATAGGAGATAAGTATGGAAATTACGTAGTCTCCTTTGAAAGAGAATGCACAATTCAAAGAAGGAACCAAAAGTTAATCGAAGAAGCCCCCTCTCCATCCATTAAAGAAGAGGAAAGAAAGGAGATTATTGAGGCGTCAATAAGATTTGGGAAAGAAATTAACTACTTTACCTTAGGTACCATGGAGTTCGTGTTCTCACCAGTTACTCGTGAATTTTACTTCTTAGAAATTAATAAAAGAGTTCAAGTAGAGCACACAGTCACTGAGTTCATAACTGGAATAGACTTAGTCAAATTACAGATAAGACTAGCTGCTGGTGAATATTTACCTTTTTCTCAAGAAGACTTGAAAATAAGAGGACATGCAATACAGTTTAGAATTAACGCTGAGGACCCATTAAATAACTTCACGCCTCAATCCGGATACATAACCTATTATAAGGAACCAACTGGTCCCGGTGTGAGAGTGGATAGCGGTATAGAACTTGGTTCATGGGTTCCACCATATTATGATCCCCTTGTTTCCAAGTTAATTGTTTATGGACAAAGTAGAGACTACGCGATTCAAGTCGGACTAAGGGCTCTAAACGATTATAAAATAGGAGGAGTTAAAACTACAATTCCATTATATAAGTTGATCTTGCAAGATCCAGACTTCTGGGAAGGTAATTTCACTACTGCATATATATCTGAGAAAGCAGAGTACTTTACGACCAAATTAAAAGAAGAACAAGAGATACAAATTGCAATAGCCATTTCGATTTATAATAGGGGATTGATGAAGAAGAAAAAAACTGAACAGAAAGTACCCATCTCAACTAGTAATGGTAAAAGTAATTGGAAAACTTATGGTATCATATTCCAATCCTCTCCAAGGGTGTTGTGGTAATGAGATTATTTAGACTTTATAGCGAATTGGGAGATATGTATTTAGTATCTTATGAACAGAGCAACAACAGTCTTGATAAAATAAAAATAGGAGATAAAAATTATGAGGTAAAATATCTAGGATCAGGCAATAGGGAAAATGAGTATTTATTTGAGATTAATGGGAAAAAATATTATGTTTTCATAGAGTCTGATGGTACTTTGATATTTAACCATCAGGATTTCTTAAGGTTAGATAAGGTAACTGAAATTCCCATAAAAGGAGAAGAAAGAGTTGAGGAAATAATTAGAGGAAAGGAAGGAGAAATTGTATCTCCATTATTTGGAAGGGTAGTTAAGATTAGAGTAAAGGAAGGGGATGCAGTAAATAAGGGTAAACCTTTGTTATCCATTGAGGCAATGAAGGCAGAAACGGTAATCTCATCGCCAATAGGTGGGATCGTGCAAAAAATTCTGATCAAGGAAGGACAAGGTGTAAAGAAGGGAGATATTTTAGTTGTTATAAAATAGTTTTACAGTTATGAGGTGAGATAAATGGCTCTATATGAAAAACCTTCAATGGATAAATTAATTGAAGATTTGAAAATATTAAAGGAAAAGGTATATAAGGGTGGAGGAGAAGAGAAGATAAACTTCCAGCATGGTAAAGGTAAACTAACGGCAAGGGAGAGATTAAATCAGCTGTTCGATGAAGGAAAGTTCAATGAAATATTGACTTTTGCCACTACTAGAGCAACTGAATTTGGGTTGGATAAGAATAGGTTTTACGGAGATGGAGTAATAGCTGGATGGGGAAAAATTGATGGTAGACAAGTTTTCGCCTATGCTCAAGACTTTACGATACTCGGAGGAAGCCTAGGAGAAACACACGCAAATAAGATAGTTAGAGCTTATGAGCTAGCCCTAAAAGTTGGTGCTCCAGTAATAGGAATAAACGATTCTGGTGGAGCAAGAATACAAGAGGGTGCACTATCGCTAGAAGGATATGGTGCAGTGTTTAAGATGAACGTAATGGCTTCTGGAGTAATTCCACAAATTACCATTATGGCAGGACCGGCAGCTGGAGGTGCAGTCTACTCTCCTGCTCTTACTGACTTCTTAATAATGATAAAAGGAGACGCATATTACATGTTTGTAACCGGACCAGAGATTACTAAAGTGTCAATAGGCGAAGAAGTGAGTTATCAAGACCTAGGTGGTGCAATAATACACGCAACAAAATCTGGAGTAGTTCACTTTGTGGCTGTAAATGAACAAGATGCAATAAACATAACTAAGAGGTTATTGTCTTACTTGCCTTCAAACAATATGGAAGAACCTCCATATGTTGATACCGGTGATCCTGCTGATAGGGCAGTGCAGAGTGCTGAATCGATTGTACCTACAGACTCAGTAAAACCATTTGATATAAGGGACTTAATATACAATATAGTTGACAATAGCGAATTCCTGGAAGTTCACAAATTGTGGGCACAAAATATTACTGTGGGATTTGGAAGGATAAATGGGAACGTTGTGGGAATTGTCGCAAATAATTCAGCATATTATGGAGGAGCAATAGATATTGACGCTGCGGATAAGGCTGCTAGATTTATCAGATTCTGCGATGCGTTCAATATACCGGTAATAAGCTTAGTTGACACTCCAGGATATGTTCCAGGGACGGACCAAGAGTATAAAGGGATAATAAGGCATGGTGCTAAAATGTTATACGCATTCGCTGAGGCCACAGTACCAAAAATTACGGTTATTGTAAGAAGGTCTTATGGTGGTGCTCATATTGCAATGAGCATTAAAAGTTTAGGTGCTGATTTAGTTTATGCTTGGCCTTCTGCGGAGATAGCTGTAACTGGTCCAGAAGGTGCAGTTAGAATATTATATAGAAGGGAAATACAAAGTGCTCAAAATCCAGAGGAACTCTTGAAACAAAAAATTACAGAATACAAGAAATTGTTCGCTAATCCTTATTGGGCAGCTGAGAAAGGTTTAATAGATGACGTCATTGAGCCTAAGGACACCAGAAAGGTAATAGCTAGAGGATTAGAAATGTTAAGAAATAAGAGGGAATTCAGATACCCCAAGAAACATGGCAACATACCTCTCTGATCAAATCTTTTTTCTACAAATCAACTCTTCACAATTGTTAAGTTGTACCTCTTGACCCAAGGCTAAAAGGATTAGCCTAAGCCTTTTTAATGTATTACACTCATCCCTTACAATGAATATTTCTCCGTTTGGCAAATTAATGAAATCTATTAAGTAATCTTGCAGCCTCTTGGACAACTCTCTCACCTAGCTTTTGGCCTAACAAGTTCCTAACTCTATCTGGATTCATTACAACATCACCTAGTCCTTTAATTCCGTTATTGTACAATAATCTAGCTCTCTTCCTACCTACACCACCTATTTGAACTAATTCTAATAGCTCTTCCTTTACACCATCAGTCACTCTTAAGTTCAAGATCCTAAGTTTATCGCTGTGATCATCTAACCTTAACTCTTTAGATAAATGGTAAGCACTATAGGTTAACCAGTCCATAGTTTCAACGATATTTCTCAAATCTCCAGAACCTATGTTATATTTACCCAATATGGTATCTTCATCAACTTCATCTATCCAATCCTTCATTATCAACGCCACTTTTAACGCATTTAAGTAAAGGGAATATTCGTCTTCCTCATAAGGTTCCTCTACTAACAGCTCACACTCTAGGTCTTCCAGCAATTCAATTAGCTCTTCTTCCTCATTCCTTCCAACTGATACTAATGGTCCATCTGGAGTAAACGCTAGTAAATGGAGGTAAGCTATTTCACACGAAGCCTTATATCCCTCAAGCCCCTTTCTTATGATGTCAGCAGTAAATGGATTTATATATAGATCAGCAACCCTCTTTCCAAAATTAGTTAAAGTAAACGTATTATTTTCCTCTCTGATAAAAGAATGCTCTGATAGCCACCTTATGGCCCTATCAAAATAAACGTCAACTACTGACTTTGCAAGCAGAGATTCATATGCAAAGGCTTCCAGCTGTTTTTCACTCAGACTACCTTCAGCAGAAAGTATGCCAAGTAAGAACGTGTAAAATGCCCTTTCACTACCCAGTTTAGATTCAATGGGTTCAACATCAGATAGTATATATTTCTTAAATACTCGATCTACGTCTTCCTTATCCCTTACCACAATTATTGACTCGCCAATCTGATCAAAACCAGGTCTACCAGCTCTTCCGCTCATTTGCTTATATTCCATAACTGGAATTTCATCGTAATATCCAACTATCTTCCTATTGAATCGATAAATATCTCCTATTATTACTGTTCTAGCAGGTAAATTTATGCCAGCTGCCAAGGTTGGAGTTGCTACGATCACCTTTATTTTTCTTTTCCGGAAACTCTCCTCTATTATATCCCTTAACGCCTTTGATAGTCCAGCGTGATGATATGCGACTCCCTTACTTATAAGAGATTTTAGTAACTCTTTTTCATCACTTCCACCTTCCTCGATATCATCCAATTGTTTTAAAATCTCAGATATGGCTTTCTCATCTAAACTTACAAAATTCATGTAATTTGCAATCTTTAATGCTGTGCTTTCTGCCATTTTCCTGGAATTCCTAAAAACTAAAACTTGTCCATTTTTGCTTAGACTATCTAGAGTATAAGCTATTATGGCGTCATCTCCATGAACCTTCCTGGCAGTATTATCTCTGAAAAGTATAGTATATTCCTTCTTTTTCCTCTCTGGATACATAACACCCTCCATGAGGGGAACTGGTCTCCAATTCGTTGCCACTGATTCTGCTCCTAACCATTTAGCTATTTGCTTATAGTTACTTATTGTAGCACTCAATGCTAATAGATTTCTCCTTTTAGCCCTTATTGTGACGCTCTCAACTACTGGCCCTCTTTCAGGATCGTTAAGGTAATGTAGTTCATCCAGTACGAAATAATTAGCCTCATTAAGCCAATCTGGTCTATGACGCCATAGGGAATCTAACTTTTCATAAGTGGTGATTATAATATCATAATTCTTCAACCAAGCATCATCTGTATCATAATCACCTGAAGTCATAGCCACTTTAAAACCTATCGATTCCCAATCCTTAAAAGTTAAATACTTTTCATTCGTAAGAGCCCTAAGTGGGGTCACATATATTGCTTTTCCTCCGTTTTTTAGAAGAAATGAAATTATTCCCATCTCTGCTATTAATGTCTTCCCAGAACCAGTAGGCGAAGTCAATAGTAGTCTATTTCCATCTAATAGACCTTTTTTTACCGCTTCAGTTTGAGGTGGGTTAAGTTTTTTTATACCCCTATTTTTTATTATATCAATAACGTTACTAGGTAATTTTAGGTCGTCTATTGACATCCACTCTAATTCTAAACTCATAAACTTATTTTAATTCTCGCAGAAGGTTTTTAAGCACTATCACCCTATTTTCCGTAAAGAAATACGTTGAAAATTTTTCATTGTAGTAGATAGAGTTATATAAGTATAGTGTTGGAAAACAAGACAAAATGTTTATGTACTTATATCATATACTATTTATGATTCACATGACGACTTTGAAAAAGGTGGATGATCAAACATTTGAGTTAGAAATTACTGGGACTGTGACGATATCTTTTAAATTGGAGAACGAATTTATAAAAGAAGTTGATAATGTTGCAAGGAATTTAGGATATACTAACAGAAGCGATTTTATAAGAGATGCTATAATCTACTATTTAGGGTATCTGAAAAGAAATGGCAATCACAATAATAATCTCAATGCAGAACATTATTGAATACCTATTATTTATTGTAGGGCTAATATCCAGTTACGTGATAGGAGCTAATAATAATGCAACATCATTAGGTATATTGTTCGCAACTAATGCCATAAAAAGAAGATATGCTTACATATTAAATATGGTCTCTATTTTAGTTGGTGTAGTATTAGGTAGTTTGACTATGTTACACAGTGTTTATGGGGTAGTGTATGGAAATAGTTTATACGTGGCTATAGGTATTTTTACCTCATTATCCTCATCAATAATCACCTTTTATTATTTAAACAAATCAGGTATCCCTTCCTCTTTAAGTCAAACGTTTTATCCGTCAATTGCGATATTAACCTTAATGTCGCATGGATTTATAGAGTTAGACTGGGTAAAATTCTGGGTAATAGTAAGCTCGTGGGTTATCTCGCCAATAGTCGCAATTGGATTTTCCCTTCTATTATATTTAACGTTGAATAAGGTTGTAAGTGCAGAGACTCGTATTATTAAACAGATTACAATATATAAAAACCTTATACTATTCTCGTCAGCCTTTACCTCATTTATAGTTGGGGCTAATGCGATAGGCATAATAGTATCTTCTGCATTACTCTCTGCTCCAGCATACCTTGTGATACCTCTTTACGGTATATCTGCTGCATTAGGAGTTTTGACTAGTCAAAGAATAGCAATAAGGGTGGGATTTCGTATAACTAAATTAGGATATTTAGGTGCATCATCAGCATTAATAGGAAGTAATGTTATAAATGAAATTTTCACAATTCTAGGAATACCGCTATCGATAACCCAAACAATAATTGGTGGCATAGTAGGGCTTAGTTTTAGAAGCTTTACATCAGATGTTAGAAAACAAGTAATACAAATATTTAGGAGTTGGGCTACATCCCCAATTTTCGCTATAATACTCTCATTGGCAATCTTTGGAGTAATAAAGAGTATATTAGGACTTTAGTGTAGCATAAAATACTTCCACACTTAGTGTCGCATCTTCTAACGAGTCCAATATATCGTCTATAAATATAATCACATCTTTCATTTGTAGTATACTTATAATATCAATTTCCTTCTCTATCTCATAAAGCCTCTGCAAAAGAGTGTCCTTGATATCATCCCCTTCTCTTTCCATTGCTTGTATTTCCCTACTTAGTTTTAATGAAACTTCAACATCTGATCCCAGGTGCCTCGTTAGTTCGTGAATCTTAAGTGATGCCTCATTGACCAATGCTAGATACGTAATTAACATGTCTGATAGAATTGTCACGCATTTCAGATCAACTTTCCTAGACCCCAAAGCTCTAGCCGCATCTTTTACAGAACTCAAAGTATTAAAAAGAGCCTGAGTCAACATTACCATTGATTCCTTAAAGTCTGGTAAAAATGCTTCTCCATAAAGAGTTGAAAGTATTTCCTCACGTAGCATTCCAGCCCTTTCGTGAATAGATTTAATTTTAATTAAATCTGCCGGAATTTGATCATTTTCACCCTTTCTTACGTGATTTACTTCGTTTTGCAAAATCTTAACTGCTTCACCTATTAGTTCTGCAGTAAAGCTAATTCTCTCAAATACCTCTTCTTCCTTATTATTTAGCCTTAATTTGAACATTCTAAAAACATTATTGTAGGCAATTATATTTAAGTACTTCTCTACTTGTAGCTCAGATCACTTGACTTAACGACTATTCTCGTTCTGGATTTATATTTCCTTTCGTTGGTTATTTCTCAATACCTTTAGAAAGTTCTTTTAACTTCCTTAAGGCTAATCGTTTATCGCCTTCTTCAAGCTTAGCTCTAGTTATAAAATCTTCTAAGGTATATATCACCTCCCAAGCAGCTTTCCTATTAACTGGATATGGAATACCATCTTTACCTCCAATAGCAAATGCGTACTTAAATGGGTCATAAGGATAATTCATCGGGTCTTTGTAAGATGGCGGCTCGTTATATATTAGATCTGCTATTAAGTACAACGCCCTAGCTGTGGAGGGACCTAAACCATTAATTAGTGCTTCCTCAAATGTAAGTGGGTTAGATTCATACATTTCTCTTAGTACTTGTTTGATTCTATTAACATCCACGGGCTTCATGTAAATTAATCTAGCCTCTTTGGATACGAACGCTATTGATCCTCCTTTTATCCACATGTCTAAAGTTGATTGACCTTTAAGCATAGCCATCGCTTGAGTATATAAGGAGACTATCTTATTGGGATTCTCCCTCAGCAAATCTAATATTAACTTCCTTGTCCTATCCTTATCTCTATCTATTGCGTTAACTACAACATTAGTCTTAATACCAGATATTGCAGAATGAGGTTCTACCACAAAATTATCAGTCTCTTTCCAATGATATCTCCTAGCGAACTTTATTTCTAAATTCATGCCTTGCTGGATTACGCTCCATTTTCCGTCCTCGGTTACAAGCATGGTGTGATGATAGAGTTGATGTCCATCTTGAACCAAGGTTGAATCAACTTTTGCTACTATTTTACTTATATTTTTAATTTTATTCTTATCTACATCAAAAATTAACATATCTACCTCATCTGGAACCTTTAGAGCATTTTTGCCTTTACCTCCCAGCACAGCAAAACCATGAACTTTAGGGTTTGTAATGTCCTTCAAAATACCTAATGTTACGGTTGTAGAGCCAGAGGAATCCCAATCCATTCCAATAATGTTATTGAAACCTTGAAACCACAAGGGATTCGAAAACCTCTCTACAACCTTTTGAGGACCTAATTCAAGAATCATTATTTCAACTATGGCCTTAGCTAACCTTTTCATAATGGGAACTAACCACGGGGGAACATGACCAGTATGAAGCGGTAAGTCAGCTATTCCCTCTACTTCCATACTTTATAAGTTCTGAAGATAAGGTATATATATGCTTATCATATCAACCTCTGACATACACTCACCTAGGTATTTAACCGAATTCTTCTTAGCCTTACGAGAACTCGGGAATATCAAGGCTGATTTAGCATTATTAGCTGGAGATCTAGTTGAGAGAGGTGAGTATCTACATTTTACTCCCGTATATAACGCTCTAAAAAATAGAGTAAAGCAAATAGTTTCAATTTTTGGTAATGAAGATTTTATAGAAAATAGAAAATTTTATAGAGAAAATTATAGCGATATAATTTGGCTAGAGGATGAAAAAGTAGAAATCAAGATAGAGAATAGAAAACTTATAATAATTGGTAGTGAAGGAGTTCTGGAAAAGCCAACATTATGGCAAACAAGCAACGGGATAACTGAAGACCTTTATATGAAAAGGTTAGAAAAAATCACTGAAATGAGTTGTAACTCTAAGGCAGATATCAAAATTCTTTTAACTCATTACGCCAGTACCTTTGAAACAGTATTCGGTGAAAGAAAAAGTGTATATCCACACTTGGGATATAGAGTTTTAGAGGAGTTATCAACTAAGGGAAAAGATTGTTTACCAAATATAGCAATCCATGGCCACGCACATTACGCAAAAAGAATACTCTCAGTAGTGAAAAGCGTTAGAGTATACAATGTAGCGTTACCTGCTAATAAGAGAATTATAACTATCCACACTCTTTAATACGGCGAAGAAGCGCTACTCTTTTTACTCTCTTGATATGTTATGAAACCAACGTCTGCTATGGTATTCTGAACGATTTTAGTAACCCAATTTAGCATGGGACCCTTAATTCCAATCCTATTTAAAAACCTATATATTATGGGAACTTTTAGTTGTGCACCAGCTGCTAAGGGATGCCCTCCTCCTCCTAACTTAACAGCAAACTGTCTAACATCAATCTCCTTACTTCTAAAAGAAATACTTTTTCCATTTGCTGATACAAAAACTGAAGCATCAGTTCTAGTCATCAAAAACTGTGAAGCATAGCTTATATCTGGAGGACCTTTCCACCTTACTGCTACAACAACTTTATGACCGTTAATTTGTATTAACTTATAACTCTTCATTACTTTTTTATAACCCTCTAACTCTCTGGAAACTACTTCCTCTAACATCTTATCAAATGTATCATCCCACAATATTCCGTTATAAAACATTTTTATTAGCTCATTTTTCCATGAGTAATCCTTGTTATTCTCAACTATTCTTCTTAATTTTTCTCCCATTGGATCATCATGAAGCCATATATCAACTGAACAGTCTGCTGAAGACAATCTCCTAGAAAACTCATCATTAGGATTCTTATATTTATATATAACTCCTGCACCACATGTCGAAGTATCGTGATATACTGAAACGCCGATTTTTTTCAATTCCTCTTTCCATTCATCCTTCCAAACGTGATGATCAAACCACTCCACGTTAGCACCTTGGTCAATGAGTTTTTTCAAATTCCTTATAATTTCATTAAAAGTACTGGCATTTATTCCCAAATCTGCTATCATAACGTTATATACTCCTCTTAACTCTAATGAAGCTAGAAGTGAATGCAATTTGTTTGGCTCTGTAAAAAATACATTTTTAGGTAATGATTTAATTGCCCTAGCGTAAACGGCTGCAGATGCTGTTCCATCAAAATCGTTATGTACTATTGCATAATATTCCAACTTTTTACCTACCTCTCAAATTTAATGCCATCTGCAGTAGTTATTATACCCTTGTATAAAAAGTCTACTTGCCTTAAAGTAGCATAATAATCAAACTCCGTTATTGCAGATATTGAATCCTTTGGCATAATTATATTATACCATCTTAAAGCAGCACTACCAGCAGTGTGTAATACGCAAATATTTGCAACAGTCCCAGTAATTATGGTATTTTTGATATTCTTAACTCTAAGAATATAGTCTAATGAGGATTCAAAGAAGGCATCATATCTATACTTCTTAACTATGAAATCGCTCTTTTCTGGAGTTAATTCGTCAATTATTTCTGCACCCCAAGTTCCAGCCAATGCGTGCTCTCCCCATATTTTAAATTCTGGGTCATCTTTCATGTGCCAATCTTGTGTATATATTACCAACGCATTGGAACTTCTTGCCTTATCGACTAATCTCTTTATAAATGGTATAGTAGCCTCTGCAGTAGGAACTGATAATTTACCGTTTTTCCTCACAAAGTCGTTTTGCATGTCTACAATTATTAATGCTGTATTAGTAGGATCTAATATTACCTCTTTATGCTCGGGAATAGATGGTACTTCAATTTTCATAATTAAATTTACTGCACGCACAGTTTTATTCCTTTTTTATCTTCTTAGTGAGCATATCAGCTATTTTTAGAACTTTAGGATAACCCCTCTTACCTAGTTCAATGCAATCTTGTAAGTCGACTTTATTTCCTGGACTATAAAAATATCTACCGAATTTAACCCCTACTTTCTCTCCATTTAGATATACATAGGTAATTTCACTTTCATTAACCAAATCACCCGTAAGCCTAGATTTCGCTACCCCAATTGTTGGGAAGTCTAGGAGAACGCCTATAACTGTAGCAATTCCGCTTTTCCTAGGATGAGCTATCCCATGACCATCAACCAAAAGAAGGTGACAATCCAAACCCTCTATTGCTTTTATCATTAATGGAGCTTCCCTCATGAAAAGGAAACCTGGAATATATGGGAAATTCACTTCACCAACATAAGATTTGTAATTATAATCTCCACTATTAATATCCATACTTACACCTACTGAGAATCCTAGATTACCCTTATATGCAATATCAACCCCACAGATTTTCTTAACGTTCTCAATTCCGTAATGACTTATTTTAACGTTTTTTGAGATAAGGAATTGTAATTTCTCTAAGAATTCGAGTAGATGTTTTTCAACCAACTCTTTCTCATCCCTTCCACGCGTAATAAGAACATCTCTTGCTCATATGTTTGTACTGCACCAGGTCTTACCAATCTAACTTCGTCAATAGCAGATTCTACTTCCAATCCTTCAGTTAAAATTAGATAACTAGCTAAAATTGTACCAGTCCTTCCTATTCCACCTACACAATGAACTAGATTACCTTCTTTTTCACTTAATAGCCATTTCATAATTGTAAGAAATTGAGAATCCGATGGAACTCCCCCATCTGGAATTGGAATATGTAAGGGCTGAAGTCCATTTTTCTTGAGAATAGACAGATAATAATCCTTATCTCCCCAACTCTCTTCGATTTCCCAATCCTCTGGTAAAACTAATACTCTTTTCACTCCTTCTTTCCTCCATTCTAAAATCTCGTTTTCGGTATATGGTAATCCAGAACCTCCTATGGTTTTCCTTCTAACCCAATACATTATTCATCACTTCCATATCAGAAGATCCGCTGAGCGTCACAGATCATTTTAAAATTCTCAAAATCGATATTTAAGATTATGGTAAGTAGATTATCTACTGGAATATTGGATTTTGATAAACTAATACAAGGTGGGATTCCTCAAGGATTTTTCATAGCGTTGACTGGAGAGCCTGGAACTGGAAAGACGATATTTTCACTTCACTTCATTGCTAAGGGATTAAGGGACGGAGATCCTTGTATATACGTTACAACTGAGGAAAGTAGGGATTCAATAATAAGACAAGCTAAGCAGTTTAATTGGGATTTTGAGGAATATATAGAGAAGAAGTTGATAATAATAGATGCACTAATGAAGGAAAAAGAGGACCAATGGTCTTTAGTGAACTTAACCCCTGAGGAATTAGTGAATAAGGTAATTGAGGCTAAACAAAAATTAGGTTATGGTAAAGCTAGATTGGTAATTGATTCAGTAAGTGCATTATTTTTGGATAAACCCGCAATGGCAAGAAAAATAAGCTACTATCTTAAGAGAGTCCTAAATAAATGGAATTTCACAATATATGCTACTTCACAATACGCAATAACCACATCACAAGCATTTGGATTTGGAGTAGAGCATGTGGCAGATGGGATAATCAGATTCAGAAGGATGATAAGGAATGGAGAACTACATAGGTACATATTAATTGAGAAAATGAGACAAACCGATCACGATAAGCATGTATGGGAAATAGATATAGTTAATGGTAAAGGAATAGTCTTGAAGGGAAGATTAGAGGAAAGAAGGGAAGATTATACATTGCCAGAAAAGGTAAAGAGAAAGATCATTGAGAGTGGCAAAAAGACTGAGGAGGAATTGAAGTGAATCTATTTTCTACATACTCCTAAGAAGTTCTTAAATATCTCTATTCCTCTTTCTGTATGTTTAACTTCAGGATGAAACTGCACACTAAATATTGAATTACTTGAGTTCGCCATTGCTTGGACTCTTGCATTTGCGCTACTAGCTAACACTCTGAATCCGCTAGGCGGTTCAACTACCTCATCATTGTGACTTTCCCAAACGTTAAGTTGCTGTGAGAAACCTTTCAGAATAGTATCTTCGTCAAATATATTTATCCTAGTGAGTCCGTATTCTGGATTTAGGGCTCTTCTTACAACCCCACCCAATACATAGGCAATTAGCTGATGACCTAGGCATATGCCTAACATTGGGACTTTCAGTTCTTTTATATAAAGGGGAGAATTTCCCATTTTTTGAATTTCCTCTGACACTGAGTAGGGGCCACCACTAAATATAACGCAATCGAATTTCTTAAGTTCCTCCACTGGCTTATGTGGGGGAATTACCTCAATGTCCGCTCCCAAATACTTTACGTTCTTAAGTATTAGGTGATTATATTGTCCGCCATAATATACTAAACCTACTTTCACACTAGAATCTAAGTTTTTGGATATTTAAAAAATATTGATCAGACTTTTTGGCGACATCACTGACTCAGAGCCGTCACCAGACATCATTTCAATAATAGATTCTCATACTCCTTTACAAACTTTACACTTCTCTTAACATCTGAGAATAGCTTTGAAGCTATCACTACATCTTCAACCTTTATAATACTCCTATTATTTCTTTGAGCAATTATAAGAGATGGTTCTAACAGTTGAACAGAGTATCTCAAACTATTTTCAACACCTATTTTAGTTAATTCCTCTAAAGCTTGAGGATCTAATTCAATTTCTAATTCATCAGCTCTAATCTTGATTATTTCTTTAATTTCATCAGCATTGTAAGGTCTAGTTGGTATTATCAGCAGTCTATCCAATAGGTCAAGAGG
>Ga0208549_100328_pt1 | contig 21439 bp, 18 predicted proteins | sample BED_host_MetaG_FD_187135 | JGI IMG/M metagenome (GOLD analysis project Ga0208549, IMG submission 187135) | Hot spring microbial mat communities from Yellowstone National Park, Wyoming, USA - BED_host_MetaG (SPAdes) (version 2) | ecosystem: Environmental > Aquatic > Thermal springs > Hot (42-90C)... | reverse complement strand
AAAGCTTTATGTACACCGCAAAAACAAAGTTTTGTCTTTTGGCGTTGCCTATTAACTTTGAAACATAGCTTGGTGAGCAGAAGTTAAAAATCACGCCATTTGCCTCTTTCAAAGCCAAGTTGAGCATTCGCTTTCTTAAAGCCGAAAAGTAAACGCTAAGCTCGTTCTTTTCTGGATAATTTTGAACGAACTGCTTATAGTGCTTTAGAAAATCCTCTACCGCCCTTTCTCCAGTCCTTGCGCCAGTGCCCACGCCAAGCGTAAACCTTTTTCCAGAGGCTTGGTTGAGCGTGTAAACTCTTTTTACAAGCTGCTCAGGCGAGTGCTCAAAAATTCGAATCACTCCAGTGCCCACTTTTATTTTTTGCGTGGCGCCTAGCGCAATCGCCGAAAGCTCTAGCGCATCAAACGCTATATCAGGAAACCAAACGCTTTCCACACCCAAATCTTCAAGCATGGATACAGCCTTTTGGATCGTAGCCGGGTGGAAAACTTCGGACCTAAGAGCAAAACCAACTTTCAAGGTGGATGCCGAAAAGTCAAAAAGCATCAAAAAGTATTAGCTTTACTGTAAACTAACAGCCTTAAAACGCGAGGTTTTGGAAGCTTTAAAAAAGTGAAACGCTTTGCCCTGCACCTTCTTTTTGCGCTTTGTCAAAAAAGAATTTAGCGATATAAAGGTCTTGAAAGGCAATTCCTACCGACTTGTAAACGATTTTACCCGACGCGCTTTTCTTTGATGTGACAAGCTCACCCAACGACACAATTTTTTCTCTTTTGAGTAAACCTGCGCTAAGCGGTTGGATTATGTCACCAGCCTCCCTTAAACAGCCTTCGTAAGAATCCACGACTATATAATCCGCTTTTTTTAACACCTGGTCTGAGAGCTCCCTTGCGCTTGGAGTGGGAGCGCCAATCGAAACTATGATTCTGTTTTTTTCACCAAAGCGCTCAACCACAGGCACATTTGACGTCGTAGCAACGATGACTGTTTGTGCTTCCTCTTCCTTGAGAGAAGAATTGACCTTTAAACCCAAGTTTGCGCAATAAGAGAGAAAGGATTCCCTAGATCGAGTGGTTTTAGAACGCGCGTTCACTTCTTTAATGTCGAATAGCTCTTTTAGCACGAAGGCGTGGTATCTGGCTTGTAGTCCTGTGCCAACAAAGAAAACGCCTTCGGGCTTTGTCAAAAGCTTTAAGGCTAGCGCACTAACACAAGCAGTTCTTAAGGCGGTAAAAGTGGTTCCTTCAATAAGTGCAAGCGGTTCGCCATTTAGTGCGCTGTTATAAATCACAAGCGCTTGGGTCACTGGTAACCCTTTTTTTGCGTTGTTTGGTAGCACACTAACCGCTTTCACACACACGCCTGTTTCGTAGCTATGAGCGAGCATAACACCCCACCAGTCGTTATCTTTAGCGATTACGCTACGCTCTGGATTGCTCACCAATCCCATTTCGAAATGTTTGTATCCTAAGCTGAGCGCATTTAGCGCCTCTTCGGCGTTAAACAACCTTTCAAGCGTTTGCTTACTTAAGACGAGCAATTCAATACTTTTTTGCTCGCTTTTAAAAAAGTTTAGTGGTGATAGAAATCTGTTGCGTAATCATTGATGCGCCTTAAAAGTTCTTACAGATTTCGTGTTGAGATATGTTCATTAAGTGCTACTTTTAGCCCAAAAACCTGCGTGTTTTAGCCATTTCTACGAGATAGAGTTTAGCTTCCAAAAGATTTTCACTAGTGAGAGAGAAAAGAGAGTTGAAAGCAAGAAGTGTCTCTTTTGCTCGTAGTTGGTTGGACCCACTTTTACACCCAAATTTTCTGAAAGAAATTCAAGATCGTGCTTTATACTTTTTGCAAGCGTTCGTTTTATGAGCTTTTTTGAGAGAAGAGCTTCAAACGTGTCCCAGCTAAAGTACGACGCGGCACACTTTAAATCAAAAACAATGTTTTTGTACACGTCTTCAAGCGTTTTCCAATCTTTTTCACCTAAATGAGAAAGTGCGCTAACCCCAAAAATTTCAGGAGGCAATCCGAGTGAGTAAAGAGCGGCGGTAAACGGAATAGCACGTGGTAATATGACTCGCCCAATGCCTCTGCTATAACCATACAAACCAACATGTAGTTTCCTTGCCCTCCTTTTTGGTAGAAGAGTCGCAACTTTGTTTACCAAATCCGCAAGCGTTTCGGCTATTGGTTGGTAGCGTCGTGTAACACTTTCAACTATTTTTGGCACAAAAGTTCTGACCCTTCTATCCTTGAACGTTTCAAAGAGTTAATTTTTGTAACAGCTTTTTTCACTGTTTGGACAGAATAATCGTACCTAAAAGCAGACTGAACAGTAAAAGTAGAGGCGCTTGGGTATTCTTTTAAAACTTTGTCAACATTTTCTGGATTGAAATTTCCTCTGAATGGTGGTGGTCCAACACCGATTATCGGAAAAATTTCCACGTCTAGCTGAGAAAGCTTTGCAAGCGCGTATTTCGCTAAAAGCACCGCCGAAATTAATCCGTAATTAAGCGCTGGATCAGAGCGCGCAATAAAAACTCTTAAAAGCTTGGAGTTGGTTAAACGCACGTACCCACTTGTGAGCTACCTCTGCCTGAAGGCGGAAGCTTCCTGAATCATCGCTCCGCCTTGCGTCCTCTTTAACCCTAAGGAGGTAGTGGGCGAAGCTTTCCAGGCTACCCGGGTGGCTCCCACCCTGCGCGTTTTGGAAGGATTAAAGAAGCGTTAAGGTCGAGGTCCAGAGTGAAACCTCAGAATAGACAGCGGAAAACTCTGTCCTCCAAGGTCAGGTCTTGATTGATTCCACAGCAGAGAAAGCACTCGCGCGACGAGTTGAACGCGGAAACTAAGAGGACGGTTTTTCCTTGTTTTGCAAACTCCCACTCAAGAATCCTTCTCAGCTCTGAAAAAGAGGAGTTGTAGAGCCGAAGCCCCCTCTTTTTGGTTTCGCTTTGGATCAAACCCAAGACGTTCAAGTCTTCTAGACCTAGTAGGTCGTACTCTTTTACGAGGAGAGCCCCAAGTTTAAAGAGTCACGCCTGAAATCCTTCACGTATTCGTGCTCCTTCGCAAGTCTTTGTTTTAAGCCAGTTTTTGAAAAGAAACTTTTTTCTTGAGACTCTGAAGCACCCTGATTCTTTCAAGGGAACGCTCAAGCGGTTTTGGGTTTTCGAGGAAGCGCCCATCGGAGAGAGTGACAAGCCTCGAAAGTTCCACGTCCAAGCCCACCGTCTTTTTCGGCTCGCCCGCAGGTGCCCGCTCGTTTGGTGCTTCTGCTTCTTCCTCTACGAGAAACACCACGTATATGCGGCCTGAAGGATTGAGCTTGACGCAAACTTAGGACACACGCTCTAAGGGTAGCTCCGTGTGTATCACCATGGTAAAGAAGCCTATCTCTTGCTTAAGTGTAGACGAGCCTTTTTCTTTTTGTTTTTACCGTGCCTCACTTCCCTGATATTAGAAAGCTTCCAGCCTGACAGAGGGTACACAAGAGAGAAGTACTTGTGAGGCTTCTTTATCTTCGGTTTGTTTGCCAACCCTTCAAAGAAGCGTTTCCGAGCTTGGTAAAACCTCTCTGCAACCTGTTGTGCAACCTGCGAATGTAGTGTTTGGAACTCTGGGTTTTGCTTTCTCAAGTCCAAGGCGAGTTGTCGAAACTCGTTTTTATTCATAGTGCGCTTGTTCTTCTCATACTCTTCTTGTTCAGCATGTGTTGTAAAGCTTGCACGCAACTTCGAGCTGGGTTTCCAACTCGCTGTGGACTTTGAAGAGTACGCCCTGTGTTTGAAGTCCTTGCATCCACGCCGCACAATTTTCCCGCACCCGGGCTTATTCTTTTTGAATCCCCGCTCGGCGAGGTTTTGGAAACCTTATAATTTCTTCAACGCGATAAAGAGACTCTTTGTCTTCTCTGACCCCTCCACGCCCTAAAGGGCAAGGGTTCCACTAGGGTCTTGGGTGTTACACCCCTTTACGGGTGCTACTCCGTTGTGGTCTACAATGAAGGAGAGAGGTTTCTTTACCGCGTTTACTACTTTTTTCACTTTCTTCATAACGTTCAATGAGCCGTTTAAGTCACTGTGCAGTTTATGACCTAAAGGACAGCTGACAACACCTCTCGGTTGTCTCTTTACTTCTGTGTCATGATGAGCACAGAGTTTCGACGTGTTGTGTTCAACAACTTCGTACACTTTCACACCGTACTCTTGAGCTTTGAGTTCAATAGCATCCATCAGCTTGCGGTAAGACCAGACGTTAACTGTGAACTTGTCTTGAGAAATGCAGTAAGGATAACCGAGGTAGACTGCCGATACTCCTAGTTCATGAAGCGTCTTAACTAGGTGTGAAGCTAAGTTTCTGTGCAGGTGAGCAAATCTGCGTCTTAGTTTTCTAAGCAGTCTCCTCTTTTCCCCTACCAACTCTTCGTAAGCATCATATTCGCCGATGTTCTTAGTTCTGTCCGCTAAAGATTGTACCTCGGATATTCTCTTTTCGAGGTAAAAGTAGTCTTCCTTAGCTCTTATTCCCTTATAGAGTAACCAAGTGCCGTCGTCCACGACGACAGAAGCTAAGATGTTGATACCTAAATCGACTGATGCTGTTTTGTTCCCCTTAGGTTTCTCAATCTGTATTGACTTCCTCTCACCGTGAACTATGTTTTCCAGTTTTTGTCTTCTCAACTCCTACTTCTACGGGTATGTGGGCATACCATCTCTTAGTCGTTTCACCGCAGATGATTTCTAATCTGCCTTGCTTTCCGTACCACCTTAGTCTACCCACAAAATCGACCTCCATGTTAAAATCTTTGAGAATGAGTTTATGGTTCTTTTCGTCAACTTCATAACGGTCTTGCCTAACTACTAGGATTTTCTTCCTGTTCTTGTTCTCCCTGTCCTTCCAGTAGCGCGGTGGCGAGACGTGGTCCATGTGAGGTGGCAACTTACCCTCTTTCTTTAGCCTCAGTAGCGAAAAGAATGAACTCCACGCTTCGTTGTTTTTCTGCATCACCGCTTGTGCGTTGACACTCAGCACTGATTTGTACTTTTGGTAGTGCTTGTCCCAGGTACCTTTGAAGTCTACTTCTTTTCCGCTGAAGAACTGCTGTCTTCTCTCGTAGTTCAGTTCGTTGAAGAGTTTAGCTGAAATGTCTGTTAATTTTCTCAGTTTCCTTTCTTGAAAACCGTTTGGCAAAAGACGCACTACGTTTGCTCTCTTATTCTCGAATTCAGCTTCCGAGACGGTCGGTATTGCGGGAGTATCTCGGCTTCCGCCCCTCATATCAGCAAGCTGACCGACCGTCTCGGAAGTCACAGGTTAGAATCTCGATTGCGGTTAAAAAACCTTTACCCCACCTTAAAAGGCGAGGTTTGTCGTCTATTCTATCTAAGGAATTACTTCAATTTGGGATTGGTCTCTCCGAGCCATTCAAGCACACTCGTGTCTTCGAAAAGCCTTATAGAATCTTTTCCGCAAACAACGCGCTCGTAGTAGCGCTTTACAAGGATTAACTCTTTGAAAGACGAAGTGAGCGGTAGTATCACTTCGAAAATGGGCGGTGCTCCGTAACCATGGAACTCTTTTGCGACATCATAACTAGTAGCTATACTTTCGAGAATCTCTGAAACAAGTTTTCTTTCCGAAAATTCCACGCGCGGATTTGGAATTCTATAGGTTAAGAAGATGTCTTCCCCAAGTTTTCTTTCTTTGAAATATTCAGGGTAACTAGAAAGTAGCTTCCTTACTACATGCGCGTCTACGTCTTTTCCCTCTGCGTCCCACATCACTTCTTCAATTCCAAGCTCTTTATAAGAAAAATACGCTTCGTAAACTTCGTCGTCACCTTGAATGATATCACCATTTGACCACGGTGGCATGTTAGCGTTATCAGGGTGTTGTGTGGCCATACTTTTTGGTATTCTTCTCAAAGCCTAACACCTTTCTAGAATCTTTACTCTAACTTTTTACCCATAGTTTCTTTAATAAACAAAATAGCGATAAGAGATATCACCGCAAAGATTTCACCTTGAATGCCAAGATAAGCCCAAGCGCCAGTCACCCCAAATTTGGCTATCACTAAAGGCGAAATAAGTGTGAGAGGTAAAGCCGCGATCAGCGAAGAAAACTGATACGCAAGCGCTACACCAGAATATCTGTATTTTGTCGGGAATTGTTCGCTGAAAGCCGCAGCTACAACACCCCATGTTATGTAATATGAACCATTTAGAAGCATTTCGGCTACAATCGATAATAAAAGAGATCCGCTCTTAATTAAGAAAAAGAATGGATATATGCTAATCAAAGTCATAAGCGCACCAACAAGCATAACTCTTTTTCTTCCAAAGTTGTCCGAAAGCGTTGCGGAAATCACAGCGATTAATGCTCCAGTAGCCCAACCAATAGCAACCGAAAGCACAGCAAATTTCGAATCTATTTTTTCTGCAATCATTAAGTTTTCAGAATACGGCAATATATCTGTAGAAATCACTCCGACAATAAAAACCGTGCTTAAAGATAGCACTAAGATTTTACGCCATTGCTCTTTGAATAACATAGACAATGGTTCGCTTATCAGCGCTTTAATGTTTTTCAGAGTCAAAAACATTGGGCTTTCATCGAATTTGTATCTTATTACCACTCCGACTACAGCGACAAAAGCTCCGAGATAGTACGCTATTCTCCAACCAAAACCATAAAAGCTATTTGGCAAAAGAGTAAACAGCAAAAAGAAAGTCAGCGCCGCCAAGCTCGAACCAATGCCCGCTGTCGACTGCAACAAGCCAGTCCAAAAGCCTCTTCTGCCTTTGAGCGTTTCGGAAGCGGTGAATTCAACAATCCATGTGGATGAACCTCCCCATTCTCCGCCCAGTCCCATTCCTTGTAGCCATCTTAAAACAAAAAGCAAAATTGTGCTAGCAAATCCTATTTGTGAATAGCTTGGTAGAAGGCCAATTCCAAGCGTCCCCAATCCCATTGTAAGAAGAGTCCAAATAAGCATCGATTTTCTGCCTAATTTGTCACCAAAATTGCCAAATAGCGCGGCTCCGATTGGTCTTGAAAAATAAACTACAGAAAAAGTTGAAACCGAAAGAGCCAACTTGAGCGACGTAGCTAATTTTGGTGAGAAAAAAATGTGAGGCCAGATTAAAGCCGCGGCGGTTCCTGAGATGTAAAAGTCGTACCATTCAATAACTGAGCCTGCAGAAGCTGCAATTATAATTCTCTTTAATATTTGCGTCAATTGCCGTTGTTCATCAGACATGAAGTAGCCATAACAAAAAATTTCTTTTTAAAGTTACTTTACACGCAATCTTCAAGTTTTGTGCCTTTTTGCATGTTTTATTAACTCGTATACTCTTGATGGCGTAAGCGGAAGAGAAGTTATTTTTATGTTGTACTCTGAAAGAGCATCTTCTACTGCGTTAACAATTGTTGCCGCAACTCCTTCAATGGGGTTTTCGCCTATACCTTTTGCACCAAGTGGGTTAAAAGGTGAGGGTGATTCTTTCATATATACTTCAATTTTCGGACTCTCAAGAGAAGTTGGAATTATATAGTCCATAAATGTTGTTGAAAGAGGTTGACCATCAGCGTTATACACGTTTTCTTCATATAAAACTCCTCCAAGACCTTGTACCACTCCGCCTATAACTTGACCCTCAACAATTAATGGATTTATAATTCTTCCACAATCTGTCACAACCACGTATCGTTTTACCGTGACCACGCCAGTCTCTTCGTCTACTTCAACAAGCGCCGCATGGGCTGAATTGGCTGTAGCACCATACGTATTTCTCCCTTCCGGACCTTCTGCGGTCTCAATACTGGTTGGCATAAAGAAACGTGTAGATTCAAGACCGGGTTCCACTCCTTCCATAACTTTTTGCGGATAATAAGTATACGCCGCATGTGTCACCTCTTCTAAAGTTATGCTTTTTTGGGGCTTTGTTTTGACGAATATGATACCATTTTTTATATCGAGTTGGGCTTCCTCTTCTTGAAGCAACCTTGCCGCCACTTGAAGAATCTTCTTTTTGACATCTCTAGCCGCAAGCGCTACAGCGCTTCCAGTAGTTATGGTTGTCCTACTAGCCCAAGAGCCGAAACCAACAGGACCGCTTCTTGAATCACTTTCAATGACGGTCACGTCAGAAAGGTCTCTGAGTCCTAATTCTTCAGCGACGATTTGAGCAACCATAGTTTCATGTCCTGTTCCCATCGAGACAGATGCCACATGAACCGTAACTTTTCCAGAAGGCTCAACACGTACAGTCGCACCTTCATATCCTAGCATATAAGAGCCAGGATAATGTGAGCCAGTTGGCTCAAGAGTAATAGAAAACCCTATTCCTAAGCGACAAGTTGTTTTTAATGATTTCAATTCTTTCTTTTTTTCGTAGTTTATTAGCTCAAGTGCTTTTTTGAGACAAGCCAAATAATCACCACTATCATAGATGCCTCCAGTTACCGATCTATATGGGAGCTCTTTTGGAGAAATAATGTTCTTAATCCTGATTTCAACAGGATCGAGATTTAACTCTCTAGCCGCTATGTTCATCATTCTCTCAATCACATAATTTGCTGCATCTTTTCCGTAACCTCGATACGCTCCATAAGGAGTTTTGTTTGTTGCATAACCCAAAACCTTATATTCATAACATCTTATCCTGTAAAGTGTTGGAAGATATTTCGCTGCGATGATTACAGAACCTGGCCCAACCGTCGGTAAATAGGCGCCCAAGTTTGCCAAAACCGTGTCTTGTAGCGCAAGAATTGTGCCATCATTTTTTAGAGCCATTTTTACATGATGTACCTGTTCTCGAGCCTGATGCATGCTAACTAAGTTTTCTTTTCTTGTTTCAATGAAAGTCACTGGTACCTTATACTTCAGTGCGCACAAAGCTACAAGCGATTCCTCAGGATACGTTGGTTGTTTTGCGCCAAAACCTCCACCTAAGTCTGTTGAAAACACCGTTATCTTATGCTCTGGGATTCCAATCGTTTGCGAGACTACAGTACGCGTTTGATAAGGTTGTTGCGATGAAACCCAAAGAAAGAGCTCATCGCCCACTGCTTGTGCAACGTAACATCTTGTTTCTAAAGGTCCAGCGTAGTACCTGTGGGAAGACATTTTTTCTTCTATTATTTTGTCTGCTTTTTGAAATGCCTCTCTTACGTCACCTTTGCTAAACGCGTGCTCTAACATTATGTTCGTTCCCCACTCATCATACAATAAAGGCGAATTCGGATTAGTAGCGTCTTCTATGCTCACCACAGGCTTTAGTGGTTCATAATCAACAACAATTTTTTCCAGCGCGTCTTGAACGCAATACGCATCTTTTCCTACAACTATTGCGATTGGTTCTCCCACATATCTTACTTTATTCGTCGCAAGACAATACACGTTTGCGGTTCTTAAACCTTCCAGCTTGTACCATTGGTAAATGGGTTTTGTGAGTTTAGTTAAATCTTGCCCTGTTAACGCTCCAACGATGCCTTGTTGATGAACGGCATCAGAAACGTCCACTTTTTTTATATACGCGTGTGGATAAACACTTCTTAATACTCCCATATAATGAAGATTAGGCAAATGCACGTTTGTAACGTACCTGCCCTTTCCCAGCAAAAACCTTTGATCCTCTATTCTTTTATAAGAAAAACCTAAAAATTTTTTATTTTCATTCAAGGTTTTCCAATTCACACACCACTTAAATAATAAGTTTTACTAAAGTCGCAATAAGTTTCCAAATTAAACAAATTTTCAATGCAATTTAAAACTTTTTTAAATGTTACGACATATAGTGAACAAATTCTAAAGTTTATAGTCGATCTTTGATAATATTATTTGTCAATTAAATATAAAGACAAAATTTAAAACATAAATCGCTTAAAATTTAATGGGTTAACTGGAAATTTTTATCAAGGATAAGCCATTAACATGAAAAAACTTAAAAGATTGCTTTATCGATACGAAAAGCATGCAAGCTGATTCAGTTTATCAAGACGTTCTAGAGCTTATAGGAAACACACCAGTTTTGAGCTTAAAGCTTCAAAAAAAGATGGGTGTCGACGCAGAAATAATTGTCAAGCTTGAAAACCTAAACCCAACAGGAAGCCTTAAAGACAGAGTTTACAAAGAAATGATATCCGCGGCGATAACAGAAGGCAAACTAAAACCAGGAATGGAAATCGTTGAAGCATCCACAGGAAACGCTGGTTTGTCTTGCACTTTCGTGGGTAAAAGGTTTGGTTTTGACGTCACCGTGGTTATGCCCGAGGGAATGGGTGAGGAAAGAAAGCAGCTAATCAAGGGTTTTGGTGGCAAACTCATTCTGACACCTGGGGGCGAAAGCGACGTAGATTTGAGCATTGAGCTAGCAAAGAGCATGGCTCAAAAACAACCTGAAAAATACTGGTTTGCCGACCAGTTTTCGAACGAGCATTGCTACCTTGCACACTATAAAACAACAGCACCTGAAATTTGGCAGCAAACTCAGGGCGAGCTTGATTGCTTTGTGACAGCGCAAGGAACTGGGGGTACGATCACGGGCGTTGGAAGGTTTTTGAGGGAAAAGAATCCCGGAATCAAGCTTTACACCGTTGAGCCAGCCGAAGCGCCAATTATTTCTGAGGGAAGATGGGGAACACACAAAATCGAAGGAATAGGGGATGGACTTGTTCCAAAGAACTTGGATTTGAGCATTTTGGATGGTGTGGTGACAGTTTCTTCGGATGATGCTATAACGATGACGCGTAAATTATTAGAAGAAGAAGGGATCTTCTGCGGAATATCGTCTGGCGCAAACGTGCTTGCCGCAATCAAACTCGCAAAGAAACACCCAGAGCTCAAAAGGATTGTCACCATAATCAACGACTCAGGAAACCGCTACCTTTCAACAGAGGTGTTTGGTCACAAAAAAGAAGTGAAAGTCCCAAAAAGAGAGCACAAGCTTGATAGCTACACACTTGAACAACTTCAAAAATACCAAGCTAAGCTTGAAATTGTGCGCTAAATGCTTGGCATTACTTCTTTTGCGAATCTTTCAACTTGAGTGTCAATTTCGCTAAGTGCTGTTACAGCGGGCATTATAACTAAAGTTTGAACACCAGCTTGTTCATACCTTTGAATCGCATTAAGAAAGTCGTTTGAATTACCGGCAATTCCACTTTCAACAGTTGCTTTGCTCCAAGATGGCAAGTCACAGTACTTCTTCACGAAATTGTGTAAAATTTGGCTTGCTACTTCTTTTGTATCGCCCATTCGGATTGGTACCATATCACAGTTGTTCATCTTCATAGGATCTCTTCCAAAACGCTTTACATTTTCAAGAATATTTTGCCAGCTTTCCTTAAAATCGTCTGCTTTATAAAAGTACGAGATCCAACCATCCGCTAGTTTGCTTAACCTTTCATGAACCTTTTTCGTATAGCCCCCCATCCAAATTTGTGGACAAGGTTTCTGCAAAGGCTTTGGTTCCATCGTGACGTTTTTGAATTGATAATTATCATAACTTCCATTAATTTGGCTTTCAGTCCATAGTCTTCTAAGAATTGTTATATTTCGTTCGAGTATCTTGCCTCGTAGATTAAATGGAACGCCACAAGCTTGGAACTCTCGTTCATACCAACCGGCGGCAACTCCTAATATTATTCTTCCATTGCTTAAATGGTCTATCGTAGATATTCTTTTTGCCAGTTCCACTGGATTTCTTAAAGGAAGAACCAGAACACCAGTAGCAAGTTTGACATGTTCTGTGTAACAAGCAACAGCAGTGAGTATCGTTAAAGATTCGTGGATCGGAAAGACATTTTTTGAACCAAGTAAAAGATGATCCCAGACCCAAACGGAATCAAAACCAAGTTTTTCTGCTTTAATGGCGGTGTTAACCAAACTACGAGGACTTATGTATTCCTCAGCAGTAAAATAATTTTGAAGAGCTAAACCAAATTTTATGGTAGTATGCGGCATAACACATTAGAAAGAGTAAGTTTAAAAAGTTTTTCGTAGTTGGAGATTGACCTAAATAAGACTTTGTGGCGGACGTCACGAAGCTGAGTTGGTGACCAGCGACTTCCGTCACGGTTTCACATTTTTTGGAATTTATAACAAAAAAGATTTTAGGTAAAGCGGCCAGTTGTTCAACTTTTTCGATCCTTAGAAAAAAAGTTTAACAGCTAAAATCCGAAGTTGTAGAATAGCAGGTGAGCTACCCCCGCCTGAAGGCGAAAGCTTCCTGAATCATTGCTCCGCCTTGCGTCTCCTTGCCAACCCCAAGGAGGGCATTGGGCGAAGCTTTTCAGGCTACCCGGGTGGCACCCACCTTTTTTTAAAAGAGAAGCGTTGAGGTCACGGTCCAAGGTAAACCCACAATGGGGGCAGTGGAACACTCGGTTCTCCAAGAGGTTCTGGTTGATTCTTCCGCAGAGATTCACGCAAGCTGTTGTAAGCGGATACAGCGAGCACGGTTTTTCCTCGTTTAAAAACACTCCAGGCACCCTCTTAACTCGGAGAAAGAGGAGTCGTACAGCCGAAGCCTCCTCTTTTTGGTTACGCTTTTTTGAACCAAATTTTGGACGTTCAAGTCCTCTAACACCAAAACGTCGTACTCCTGTGTGAGTAGAAAACCGAGTTTAAAGAGTCACGTCTAAAATCCTTAACATGTTCGTGCTGTTTAGCGAGTCTTATCTTTGCTTTGAGCCAGTTCTTTGAAAGAAACCTTTTTCTTGAAACTCTGTAGCACACCGATTCTTTCAAGAGAGCGCTCAAGCGGTTTTGGGTGCTCTCCGAGCCTCGAAGTCGAGTGTTCAGGGGTGAAGAAGGTTGAAGCTTCGAGGCGACACCGAGCGATCGCGGTGAACTGCGGTGGCAGACCCATCTACGTGCAGTGGACGCTGTAATGAGGTAACCCATCTGGTTCGGTGTTTCACTCATCCGAACCTTGGAGAACGCGCTCAGATTTCTAGGAAGCTGAGGAGGTGTCTCGGAGACCCTGTTCACGGATAGAGGCGCGTGCTACCGTGAAGCCGTGATTCGAGCCAGGTTCCACAACCACATGCACCAAACCTTTGGGTAGCTCGGTTGAGTCTTCGGGCACCTAAAAGACACGGGTGTTCTATAATAACATCAACCCCAACACTCTTTACACTACTCATAGACTTCCTCGAACTATTCGTGCACTGGTACACTGAGTGGAGGTGACACGAATGAATGCTTACCCGGATAGGATCTGAGATGCAGCGGAAAGCTTAAATATGATGAAAAGACGGACATTTCCTCATGACACAAAGTATTACAGCAAAAGAAGTGAGCAAAAGGGTAGAGAACGAACGTGAAAACATAATTTCGCTTTTAAGGGATATCTTAAGAATACCGAGTGTAACTGGCGAAGAAACAGAAATACAAAACTACTTTTCTAAATATTTAAGTGGATTAGGATTAGAAGTTGACGTATGGGAACCAGACTTAGATAGGTTAAAGAACCATCCTGCCTTCGTGCCAGTAAAAAAAGACTATAAAGGTAGACCAAATGTTGTAGCAGTACTTAGAGGATCGGGTGGTGGGAAATCGCTCATTTTTAATGGCCATGTAGATGTAATTCCTCCTGGTCCAAGAGAAGCCTGGAGCGTCGATCCATGGGGCGGAGAGATTATAAATGGCCGAATTTATGGAAGAGGGGCCGCCGATATGAAATCTGGTTTAGCCGCAATGACCTCGGCTGTAAAAATTATTAAGCAGATGGGATTAAAACTCAAAGGAGATATCATTCTTGAGTACACCGTGGACGAAGAGCTTAGTGGAAATGGCACTCTAGACTGTGTATTACGTGGATATAAAGCTGATGCTGGAATAAGTTTAGAAACTAGTAGTATGAAAATACAACCAGCGTGTATCGGAAGGATTTGGTTTGAAATAACAATTAAAGGAAAACCCGCAGGAATACAAAATAGGAGAATGGGAGTAAATGCGATAGACCTAGCCTATAAGATAAAACAAGCAGTAGAGCATTATGAAGCATTAAGGATAAGCGTGTTAAACCATCCGCTTTTTCCAGACAAAATAGAAGCGCTACCTTGTATCATTGGAGAATTTAGAGCGGGAAATTATCCGAGTGCATTTCCGGATATCGCAGTTTTAAAAGGGAGTATTGCAACACTTCCAAACGAAAATTCCGACCAAGTAAAAACAGATTTCAAAAAATATATAGAAGAAGTTGCAAATCAGGATCCTTGGATGAAAAACAATCCTCCAAAGGTCGAATACACTGGTTATTTTGCAGAACCATCTGAAATGGACATAAAACATCCAATTTTGCAAGTGATAAAAAATAGCTACACTGAAGTTTTAAACTCTCAACCCGTTATAAGCGGTAGAACTGGGGCCGCTGATATAAGATTTCTTAATAAATACGGAAATACTCCAAGTCTTATCTTTGGCCCTGGTGACACGTTACAGATGCATGCGACTGACGAATATGTAAACATAGAAGATGTGATTAATGCAACCAAAGTTCTAGTAAAGACAATTGTTGATTGGAGTGGCGTCGAATAAATCATGTAACTATTTCACCAAAGAAAAGCGTTGCCAGCTTTTCTCGCTGAAAGAGGATCTCTTTCTCCCCCTCGTATTTTATTCTGCCCCCATTAATAATATACACTTTATCACAAACATCAGAAACAATTTTCGTGTTTTGCTCCACCAGCAGTATAGTTATACCTGCTTCTTTTAATTTCTTTAAAGTTTCAATCACTATATTTTGTTTTCCAATATCCAACCCTATTGAGGGTTCATCGAGCATTAAAAGACTGGGTTGTGTCATCAAACCGCGCGCTATAGCAAGCATCTGTCTTTCTCCACCGCTAAGAAAGCCTGCTTTTTGGTTTCTTCTCTCTTTTAATCTTGGAAACAGTTCATAAACCCTTTCAAGATTTTTGTTTAATGCTAATTTGTCATCGAGCGCATATCCACCAAGTTTAAGGTTTTCTTCGACTGTCATGTTATGGAACACTTCAGCGCCCTGTGGAACGTATGAAATACCAAGTCTAACCACTTCCTTGGGTTTTGCGCCATTTATTTCTTTACCTCTAAAGGAAACCCTTCCACTAATTGGTTTTAGTATGCCGAATATAGTCTTTAAAAGCGTGGATTTTCCTGCACCGTTCGGTCCTAATAACACTGTGCACTCTTTTTCTATAACTTTAAGATTTATTCCGTGAAGCACCTCAGCATGTTCATAGCCACTTTTTAAATCTATAGTTTCTAGCATACTCATTTGGCAAAATACACCTCGTGAACTAGTTGACTTTCCTTAATTTTGTCAGGTTCTCCTTGTTCAAGAACTCTTCCTTGGTTTAAAACTATAACATGATCAGCAATTGACATCAATTCATCTAGATTGTGTTCGGTTATCAGAAATGTTTTCTTGAAATTACGATTAAGATTTTTTATATGATAAAGCATTCTTTCAATGCCTTTATTGTCTAGTCCTGCAAGAGGCTCGTCCAACATTACAAAGCTAGGATTCAAAGCCATCGTTCTAGCAAGCTCTACGATTTTCTTTTCCGCATATCCAAGCGTAGACGCAATTTTGTGTTTTATATTATTCAAACCAAAATCCGAAAGAACGCCTTCGATAAAGCTGGAATCTGATTGAATTACAGCTTTTATGTTTTCTTCTATGGTTAAACTTGAAAAAATACGCGGAATTTGAAACGTTCTCGCTATACCCATTTGAGCTCTTTGATAAGGTTTGAGTTTAGTAATTTTTAATCCCTTATAGAAAACATCACCCATATCAGGTTTTACGAAACCACTAATTACATTAATTAAGGTTGTTTTGCCAGAACCATTTGGGCCTATTAGACCGTAAATTTTTCCTTCCTCGAAGTTTAGCGTAACGTCATTCAAAGCAATAACTCCTTGAAACCTCTTAAAAACACCATTGACGCTTAGTATAACCGACATTTTTGATCACTTTTTAAAGCGAGAGCTATTTAGTTTTTTCCCATTAACCAGCTTAGAATCTACAATTAGTTCGTTTTTAACACTAATTATAGTTTTGCTTAATATTCCTATTATGCCTGTAGGCAAAAAGCGTAAAATCACAATTACCATGATCCCATATATTATATACGCGGTTGCGAGAGAGAAGTAAACAGGAATTATTTCATTAAGAAGGCTAATAATTAAGCTTCCTAGAATTGCTCCTCCAACCCCTCCGCTTCCGCCAATTATGCTCATTCCAATAGGAAGAAAAGAGTTGGAGACCATAAATATTGTGTAATCTGTGTGAAGCGAATACAACGCAAAAAAGGCACCAGCTAATCCAGCAAAAAAGGAGCTTAAAAAGAAAATTGCAATTTTGTATTTGGAAACGTGCAAACCTGCGGCTTCAGCAGCGATTTGATCGTCTTTTGTTGCTATCAGTTTTAATCTATGCTTTGAGTTCTCAATATAATAAATAGAACCAATTCCTATAACAAAGACAAAAAGTCCAAATATATAAACTTGTGCTGTTGTCACAATTTGCGCTCCTTTGTAAAAACCAAAGGATATACCTTCGTCACCGTATTTTATCAGGCTAAACCAGTATAACACTTGTGAGAAAAGAAGCATCGCTATTCCTTGATACGCTGGTCTTAACCTTATAGTGGTTGTTCCTATAACACCTCCCACAATAGCCGCAACTAGAGATGCCAAAACTAACGCGAATATCGGAGAGAAATTAAAATCAGACGCTAAAAGCGCAATTGCAAAAGCGCCTACACCAAAGGGTATGGCATGGCCAAGAGATAGCTGACCAGAAAAGCTATAAAGAAGATCCCATGAAGACGAATAAAGAGCAAAAGAAATGAAATACATCATAACATACTTTAAATAGTTTAATTTCGTCAGTCCAATCGCGATTAAAAGCAGAATCATAGCAAAAAATACTATTAAGTTCAAATCCATTTTATTGGTGTTCCTAAACTCTTTCAATTATTTCACCTAAAAGTCCTGTAGGTTTAATTATAAGCACAAGATATATCAAAATCAGCACTATAATGAATGCGTAAGAAGGGTAGTAATACAACGCAATAGAATAAGCGATTCCATAAATTAAACCACCTAATAAGCTACCAAAGATGCTACCAATTCCTCCTAAAGTGACTATTACAAACGAAATTACTAATTCATTCCAACCAGAGGCAGAGTTGACGCTAAATATCGACGCAAGAAGGGCTCCACTTAAGGCCGCTAGCAAAACTCCGATTCCAAACACGATAAGTGACAACCTTTCACCCTCGATACCTATAGCTCTAGCAAGGTCTTTGTTTTGTGCAAAAGCCCTGATTCCCAACCCAACTTTTGTAAATTTAAGAAAAACATAAAGTAACAAATAGCTCACAACCGAAATTAATGAAGCAAGCAAGGTTTGATACGTGATATAGACTCCATTCGCAAAGGTTAATGTACCATAAATCATGCTTGGAACAGCTACAGAACTCCCACCAAAGACCAGAAGAACAACATACTCTGTAGCTGTGGCTAATGCTAATAGCAGAATCATGACTTGATTTTGAGAATCAGGGTCTGTAGTCACTCTCAAAGAAGAAGGAACTATCAAAAGAAGAACGCCAATACCTATAACAAATGAGGCCAAACATGTGAAAAGTAACGAAAAAAAGGGAGGTAAATGCAAGTAAAATGATGCAAGAAAGGCAAGAAATCCTCCTAGCATGTAAAACATTCCATGCGAAGTGTTAACATTGCTCATTACACCATAAATCAGCGATAAGCCAGCCGCCATTAGGCTAATAATAAGTCCATATGTCACACCCCCAATTAGTGAAGAAATAAGGCCATAAAGCATAATTTCACCAAAAACTTAGCTATAGGGTTTTCCTGTAGCAGGGTTGATTGGCGTAAAGTTAGCCACATTTTCTGGCCATATAATGTTATACACCAAATTACCGTTTGGCTGAACTGTCACTTGGTACATCGTACCAGTTAAATAGCCAGGACCTATAATTGGATTGTGATTATCTTGAAAAACTATGTGCCCACCAGGACCAACATAATTGGTCTCCATTAGGGCCTTTGCCACAGCCGTAGTGTTTAAACTTCCAGCTCTCTCTATCGCTTGAACTAAAACCATAACGCCATCGTATGCATCCGCCGCGTAGTGGTTATAAGGAATTCCATAAGCGCTTTGTAGCTCTTTGCCAAAAGATTGTGAAACATTAGTGAGTGTAGAAATTTCGCCTAAGAAAACATACTGCATACCATCTGGGACGGCAGCGTCCACACTTTGAGCTTGAGACGGATCGTCCAAAAGACTTTCTAAATGAAGAACAGGGATTTTAGAAGTTATTGGATTTGCAGCATATTGCTTTTGAAAGTCTATGCCGTTTGTTCCTTCCATGATAACGATAACAGCGTCAGGTTTTTCGCTTGCGATTTGGTTTATCGCAGAAGTGTAATCTGTTGCACTTCCTGGGTAAAAGTTTACCGAAATAGGCGTAATGTTGTACTGCTTTGCAAGAGCAATAGTTTCATTCGCGACTTCGTGAGCATACAAATAGTCTTCTGCCATAAAATCAAAATTCTTTGCACCGATCATCCTGAGCCATTGCACAGCCATGTACGCATACCCCATGTCTGGCAAAGTCACTCTAAATAGATATTCATTTAGAGGAGGTTTCATAAGGGCATCTAAACTTGATACCGTAAGTATTTCTATAACCTTGTGTGAGTAAGTAAGAGGCAAAACAGCCGCCACATCTCCACTAAAGAAAGGTCCAATAAGAAAACTCACATTGTCCTGTAGCACTAATATCTGCGCGGCAGATAGAGCCGTTGAGCTAGAGGGGCCTTCGTCTTGAACTAAAAGTTTCAAAGGTCTACCCAAAACTCCGCCATTGGCATTTGTTTGATTAATGGCAAGCTCAGCGCCGTATAAAGTGAGTTGCCCATCAGGCGCAAATGTTCCACTTAAAGGTGTGATCATACCAATTAAGATTGGTTTTTTCCCTTTACCACTTGAGAGATTGTACAACGAATATCCTATACCAGCACCAACTATTGCAATTATAATTATTATGACAATCAAAAGTGCCCTTGATATAGCCCTATCTTTACGACGCATAAAAACACAATAAAACTGTTCGATATAAACTTTACTAAAATCACGATTTTAGTTGAAAAATACATTTTTGTTCATCGAATTTGGGTACTTCTTTAACCAATATTCTGCAAGCATTAATTCCTTAGAACACGCTATTTGATGAACACTCTTTGTGGATCTAAACTTCTTAAAATTTGCAATTCTTCATTTGTGGGCGGTGGTATTTCAATTATGCTTTCTTTTACAAGAGGTTTAAATTCCATGTTTTCGAGCACTTTTTCTAATGACATTCCAGTCAAAACGCCCTCTAATCTCATCATTTTGGTATTAGGTTCGAAATCGAAAATAGCTTTGTCAGTAATCACTTTATAAGGACCCCCTCCAATAATTCCCTGTTCTTTTCTGCTCTGACCACCCTCCACCCAACCTGGACTTGTGACAAAATCAACTTTCTTAACGAATCTTCTTTTTTCTAGCGGTAATACAACAATTGTCATCTTGGCTAGTGTGGCCAAATCGTTTGCACCCCCGCTTCCTGGAAACTTTATAATAGAACCGTTTTGTTTTATCAAACTTGAATTCAAGTTTCCATACATGTCGATTTGCGCAGCGCTCATCAACGCCAAATCAACATAGCCACGTTGTAAGTAAATAAACGTATCTAAACACGATGGATACATCAACGCTTTGTAACCCACTCGTATATCATTGGTCGAATATGGCAAATACGGTGGTTTTAGTTCTGGGTCAACCGAACCACCCTCATAAATTGTGAACAGCTTTCTTTTACCCATTTTCTTTGCCAATTCCACGGCAAGTTGGCTTATTCCTATGCCAACGAATACCGACCAGCCATCTTTTATTTCTCTTGCGGTAAGCACTGCTAAAAGCTCTCTTGTGGTGTAAGACATCACTCTCCCCTCATAAGTTCTTTCATGACAGAAATTCTTTTAATTATTTGGGACGAGCTGATTGAATTTATAAACTCATAAAAGCTATCTCTGTTGTAAATAGAATCATTTATGAAATTAAATATTCCCTTTTCACCTTCAGTTTTGTCTATTGTTGCCAAGCGCGACAAATAATCTATATCCGCCTCATAGTAACCCTGACATTCGGTGGGATAAGCCCCGAAGGGCGCGTGGACAACTGCGTCGACAACAAAGTGCGGAATTAAGGTTCTCCAAGGCTTATCTCTTATATAATCATTACTCACAATTTCTTCTGCGCTGATTATAACCTTTTTTGCGGAAAGGGCTATTTCTTTATCTTGTATAGGCATGCCTAATATCTCCGCATTTCCATATTCATCAGCTCTTTGAACGTGTATTATCGCAACATCAGGATTTATTGCAGGCACTAAACACAGTTTGTCTCCAGTAAACGGACAATTGATATATTTCACGGGTAGCTTTTTCACAAGATCTGAGCCTATCATTGTATAAGTGGGTATAAACGGGATTCCCATGGAACCTGCAAGAAATCGGTTGAGTATTCCCATATGACTCCATTCTTCTAATTCGATTTCTTCGCGATTAAGCACATCCGAAAGTGTTTTTGAAATACCAAGCGGACCAGCGATAGACATCCAAGAAGTTATAAACTTTTTTGCGACACCGCTTACAGCAAACAGTAAAGCTTCGAAGCTGAACATCGTCCGCACAACGGTCAAGTTCCTTTTCTTTGCTTTGATAATGTTCCAAATAAGCATATACGGGTCTCGTGTGATCACAGTACCGCCAATTGCCAAAACGTCATTATCGTTAATCAGAGAAAGCGCAGATTGTACGTCTACCAGTTTGTTTCTTAGACTATGATTTTTAGAAAGCGCGTACTCTCTAGCGCGCAAACCTTCACACATTTGTTCCATTTCGAACACAAACTTATGTCAAAAATTTAAAGTTAACGTATTTCATTTAAAAAGCGAATAACATTTTTGGCTATTCTTCTGGTAAATATCCTGCGACAACTGGAATGCTAATTGTCTCGTTCATTCGATACACAGTAAAAACAACTGTTTCACCAGGTAGCACGTTGAGCTGTAGATAGGAGAGCAAGTCGCTCGTGCCTTGTACAGGTGTGCCGTTCACCGCAAGTATTATATCACCGCCTAGCCACACAGGTTCTCCGAGAATCTGAGCTTGGTAGCTTCCACCCTTTAGACCCGCCTTGGCAGCGGGGCTGTTTGGTAAAACCTGTTGAACTAGCACGCCGTATGTCACACTAGTGTTCATCGCACGCGCTATATAATAGTTCATGGTGACTACAGAGAAGCCAAAGTAAGGGTGTAAATCGTATCTACCCGTTGCCACAAGATACGGCAGCTCTCTTG
>Ga0208549_100326_pt1 | contig 21447 bp, 31 predicted proteins | sample BED_host_MetaG_FD_187135 | JGI IMG/M metagenome (GOLD analysis project Ga0208549, IMG submission 187135) | Hot spring microbial mat communities from Yellowstone National Park, Wyoming, USA - BED_host_MetaG (SPAdes) (version 2) | ecosystem: Environmental > Aquatic > Thermal springs > Hot (42-90C)... | reverse complement strand
ATGAAATAATTGAAAAAGAAAATAATCTGGCTAGCAGAATTGAAGAAAATGAGTGGACTAAGACTGACACAAAAATAACGATTACTATTGCTAGCGTATTCGCAATCTTTGCATTTATTTTTATTCCAAATCCGTTAAAGGAAAGCCTTTATTTAATGACTATTACACCGAGTCAAACACTCTATTTATCTTCTAATATGTTTCCAATTCAAGCGAACGGACTTATAAACAGCAGACCTGCTTTATTTTCTTTTAATGGAGTGCCTCTGGCTAACGGAACTGAATGTATAAGCTATGTTCAAATTTATCCATTCAACTACACAACACAAAACTACCATTCGCAACCTTTAACCATAACTAATCCAGTAGAAGTAGCAAAAATATATTATAACACTAGCACTGTTTACTATATTTACGGATTTAACGAACAAATACAGATACCTTCTAGCTCAACACTTTTGTGCCCAAGCGTTGTAAAAGCTACAAAATAACAAAATATATAAATGTTTAGTTGTGTTTAATATTAAAAAGTGATATGATGAAAAAATCTAACACGAAGAGAAAAAGAAACATAGAAGAAGAGATAGAGAAGGAAGAAGAGAAATTAAAATATTTTGATTTCATAGGTGTTGGAGTACTCGTTATCATAGTTTTATTATGTATTTTAGAGTTAGTATTAGTTGGAGAAGCAAGTATACATATGTATAAACTGACAGGTTCAATATTGGAATCAACAGCGATATTTATTTTAGGAATTATAGCGGATTTAGCAATTATAACTTTATTCCTAATGTTAGGCGGTTTGTCTGATCAATTGGATTACACCATGTATCCATTGATGGGTTTTTTAATAATAGAGATCATACTTGTCTTAATAAGCTTGGTTTAATCTTATTTTTTATTATATTAGTTTTATGTCAAACCGTTGTAAAATATATTAAACAACGAAGATAGAAACCATTTAAATATTTACTTTAAAATATAATCGATGATAAAATGAAATATACAAAAGAAGATGAAAGAATTGTGAAAGAGGCTTTAAGTAATTTAGCTAATAGTTATGACGAAGATGCTGGCTGGTTAAAGGAAGATAGAGACGAAAAAGCGGGAGTTTATATTCTCAAAGCATACACAGGATATTCGCACAAAAATGAAAGACTGATAGAGGAGTTTAATCAAACAAAGTTGCATAACGGTAAAACAATAAAATGGGAGTTTTTCAAAGCTTGGGCTCCAGGCGAGTCTATGGAAATGGAATTACGGAGCAATATTGATTCTTCTAGTGAGTATTATACATGGGGTGGCGAGTATTTCACATGGGTGATTCCTTTATCTTTATTAGAAGGCTAAGCGATAATGATAAGGCTTGAGATCAAAAATGTAAACAATAGTTGATCTTTTTGAAACAGCAATAAAAACTATTAATGATACAAATACGTTTCTTATCAAATTTAATGAAGGCACTGATAATTGCCACACTAATCTTTATTAAAAGGCTAAATGATGGAATAAATAAGATACAGAGAAATGGAATACGATTATAGAGACTTTAGAAGATTGAAAAAGAGATAGTAAGAAGTCTTTTTTAGGTTGTAAATTTTAAAGGATAGATTAAATATGTTTTATTAGGTGGCTTAAATTGAAACTAGATTTTGATCCAAGAAAGAATATGTCTACTTTTGCCTATCTTACTGCTAAGATAAATAGCAAAATAGATAAGATAAATGACCTTCTATCTATGAGAAAGATTGCAAAAAACTGGATAGATGTCGCATTGTTTAGGATAGGTTTAAAGAAAACTTTGACTATAAAGTTTAGAGATGGTGAAACCGCTTATTTTGAAAATAGAGAATCTTATTTTAGTTTTTGGAATCATAGTTTAGGTCGAAAAGAACTTTTTAAAATAAATAATAACGCTAGTTATGAAATTAAAAATAATATTTTTGAATTAGAGTATCAAAACAGAAAAGTTTATTTCTATTACGACAGTGACAAACAAATAAGCAATACTATCACTTTAATAAAAGAAAACTTTATAAACGAGCAGTATAAATGGCTAAATGTCAAAGGCAAAGATGTTGTTGATGTGGGTGCAAATATTGGTGATACTGCAATATACTTTGCTCTTAAAGACGCAAAGCATGTTTATGCTTTCGAGCCTTATCCATACTCGTATAATATTGCTTTAAAAAACATCAATCTAAATCATTTTGAAGATAAAATTACTTTATTAAACGAAGGTTGTGGCAAAACTGGTTTTATAACGATAAAAGAAGATTATGAAAATACAGGTGGAACAGATCTCAAAAATTTTAATGATGGAAAGAAAATAAAAAGAGTAAGTTTAAATGAAATAGTAAAAAGGTTCGATTCGAAAGATGCAATACTAAAGGTAGATTGCGAAGGTTGTGAATACGATTTGATATTAAATGCGAGCGATGAAGCTTTGAATGCATTCGACCAGATTATTATAGAATATCACTACGGTTATAAAAATCTTGTAAAGAGACTAAGACAGGCAGGATTTAAAGTTAAGTATAGCTTGCCAAAATATGCACATAACACAGAAGCAGAAGATAGTAATATGTATCTAGGCTTAATATATGCAAATAGGCGAGATCATGGAAAATAATCCATACATTTCAGTCATAATAACTGCGTATAACAGAAAAGAGTTTTTGTTAGACGCATTTAACTCTGCATTGAATCAAACATTAGATAGAAGTAAGTATGAGATAATAGTAACAAAAAACTTTACTGATGCTAAAATTGATAATTACATTAAAGAAAATGGCGGAAAACTTATATTTTTTGAAGAAGGCGGAATTGGAGAGCGTATTGCAGATGCCTTAAAATATACAAACGGCGAAGTGATTTGTTTTTTAGATGACGATGATTTATTTATGAAAGATAAATTGGGATATGTTTATAAGACTTTTATAGAAAATAATAACTTAGTTTATATTAACAATGCAAGGATATATATAGATGATAAGGGCAACTATTTGAACAAAAGCCTTTCTAAGTTTGAAAAAAGAGAAAGAGATATTATAATTAAAGATTTTAACAAGGATCCAGTAACTCTTCTTAAAATACAACAAAACACAAACCCATGGTCTAATTCTAGTTCAATCTCTGTTAAAAAATTTATATTAAATCGATTTGAAAATGCTTTACGAAATATAAAATTTGTTCCAGATTTGTTTTTCTATTTTATTTCTTTAATTTCAGGAGATTTACTCATATCTAATCAGGCGCTCACAAAATATAGAGTTCATGAATCGACATCGATTTCTATTAAAACTTATGAATCTTATAGACAAACAGTACTTAAATCTGATAGTAGAGATGCAGTAAATATTATATTGAGAGAAACAAAATTAAAAGTTGGCAAAGAGTTGCAAAAATATTTTGATATATTCTCAAAAGATCAAGAGATAACTTATCTTTTTTATACAGGAAACTATAGAAAAAAGGTATTATTAGATTATCTTCAAATCTTCCCTTATATCATAAGGGCTTTTCCAAAATCTGCAATACTTAGAGGTTTGCAGGTTGCATTTTATATAGTTGCGCCTGAAAGGTTTAGGATTTTTAACTACGAAAGAACTAAGAAATATATCGAAACATTATAAAGATGATTTTATTGTTTTTGACTCATCAGCATTTTTTCTAGTTTAGGTATTATTTTTTTATCAGAATAATTGCTAAATATATAATTTATTATTTGCCTTTTATGGCTTTCTGATAACTCTCCATTTTCCCATAATTTATAATAATGCAATATTGCTCCTACAAAATCTTCTATTTTAAAAGGTTCTATTAACTTGCCCTGAAAATCGTTTTTTATTATATCGTGCGGTCCTTTTATATCGAATGCTATCACTGGCAAGCCATGCGCTTGAGCTTCTAAAGTTACAAGTGAAAAAGTTTCTATTCTTGAAGTCAAAATATATAAACTTGCGTTACGATATTCATTTTCAATTTGGTTGTTAGATATAAATCCTAAATACTTTACATTATTCGGATATTTATTACTTAATTCTTCTATTAACTTTTGTCCATCTTCTCCAGAACCGAAAATGCGGAATTTAATATTTTTATTTCTTTTTATTGTTTCCTCTATTATTTTTATTAGAAAATCTAAGCCTTTATGATAGACTGATAATCTGCCTCCAAACAAGACTATAAATTCTTTTTTGTTCGCGTTAATTCTATTCTTTTTCTTATAATACAAAAAATTTGGAATGTGATAAACATTCCCATTATAGCCCAATTTCTTCAATAGGTTTAGATCAAAACTATTAAGCACGTGCATATTTGGTATCTTAAACAAAACAGCCTCTTGAATAGGCTTATAGATATGCAAAAGTAGTCTTCTAATTATATTATTTTTCTGTGGCTGATCTCTCAAAAATCCAGGATCGTGCACACCAAAAATTATTTTCGTTTTCGCCTTTTTAACTTTTAAGAAAATCAAAATTATAAAAATCATAGGAATGCTTGGATCTGTTATATAAATAGAATCAAAACTATTCAATTTACTTAAAACCTTTAATCCGCTAAAGCTAAAAGGAACTCTTTCTTTTAATATAGGTATTGTGAATGATCTAAAAAATTCAAGTTTGGCTTTTAACAAATTTTTAATTTCAGATTTACTTAATCTAGCACTTTTGTCATCTTCGTATGAGAAGACGGTTATATCAAAACCCTTTAATCTTTTACACAATTCGATGATGTATTTTTCTCCCCCACCGAAATTCCTCAAGTCACCTTCAGTAAAAATAGCAAGTTTTGGTTTTTTCATTCTAACACCTTTTTATAAACTTCTAAAGTTTCCTTTGCGGTTTTCTCCCATGTAAAGCTTCTTGCATAATCCATTGCTTTCTTCCTTTCATTTTCGTTGTATCCGTTTACTCTCAACTGCTCAATTATTTGTGCTATGTGTTCTGGATTTTCTGCTTCAAAACAATATTTTCTCACTTCTGTCGGAATTTCTCCATACTTATATATTATGACAGGTAGACCTCTCGCTTGTGCTTCTAAAATTGGTAATCCAAAACCTTCATACAAGCTTGGAAATACAAACACATCAAAACTATCATAGGTATCTACTATTTTGTCTTCTGGAGCAAAACCCATAAATTTTACATTAGCTGGCACGTATTGTTCAAAGCTTTCATACCAATATTCTTTATTTCCATAAATATTAAATTCTATGTCTTTATCTTTTATTAGTTTTGCTGTTTGCAATATAAAGTTAATATTTTTGTTAGGTCCGAAAGCACCCAAATAACCCACTTTAAATGTGTTTGTTTTTTCTGTATTTTTATTTTGTATATCTTTTACAAAACGTTCATCGAGTCCTAAATTTATTACTTCTATTTTATTTTTATCAAAACCTAATTTTATTACTTCTTCTCTTGTTTGAGTTGAATTAACAATAATAAAATCTGCATTCTTAAGTGTATAGTTTAATCCTCTATTCACTACAAGATACTGCCATATTTTACTCTTTAGACTATTTGGAAAAATCTGTTTTGTATCATGTATGGTGACTATATATTTTGCCTTGCCAATTCTATGTATTGGAATAAATCCTATTGGGTTATGTATAATATCATAACTGCCATAGTGCGAAAAAACAGATTTAAGCTCTAAACTTAACCCTTCTCCAATAAGTGGAAGCGATTTATATGAAATTTTATAAATTGTATTTTCTCCATTTAGTTTTGTTAAATATTTATAAAGCATAGTGACATATCTCGGTATGCCTTGTCCTTGTCTTTCAAACCTTTCTATTGTTATATATCCTATTTTCAAGTAAAAACACCCATCTTTTTCATTTTCTCTTTCAAATCTCTAACCTTAACGCTTTTTATAAAATTTTTTGCTTCTTCCTTACTCTTTATAGAAAGCTTAGTCTTCTTGGCGTTGTTTAAGCTAAAATACCATATTATTTTATTTGCTAATTCTTTAGGGTTTAACACTATAATCAGTCTATTATCTACCTTATTTACAATTTCTTTTGTTCCGGTCCATTCAGAAACGATCACAGGCAGACCGCCTAACATTGATTCGATACTACTTAATGGAAATGTGTCGCCACGACCCATATGCGCATATAATGATGAATTTTTAATTAGATTGATAAGATTATCTACATAACCTAAGCAATATATTCCTTCGTTCTCGCAATCTACATAATTTGATAAATCTGGAATTTTTCCTACAATAAACAACTCTGCATCAGGAAATCGGTTCTTTACTATTTTGAAGGCTTTATATAGAATGTCTATTCCTTTATAATATGCGCTATTCGTCCCTATTGTTAGGATTTTATGCGAGTTTAAATCTGGCATCCTTTCATCTTTCAACAAAGCAGTTACTACTTCTTTTTTAGGTCTTGGATAAACAATAATACTCTTTGCATTTGGCAAAATTTCTTTTAATATTTCATCTTCCATTTTTCCGATAGACACAAACAAATCAACTTCCTTCAAAAGCCACAATGCAAACTTCCTTCTTATTCCTTTTATCTTTCCTATCTTAATGTAATAAAGCAAAGGACTTGCTAAGATGTTTACTATCTTTGCCTTCTTGCTTAATAAGCCAAGTTTCCTTGCCAATGCTGGTATTATGTATGTGCCTTCACAGAAGTATACATCGTAATTCTTAGGCAGTGTAAAAACCGCTTTAAGTATGCTTAATCCTCCTAATAGCATATTACTACTCTCGGATCTAAGCTTTGGCGATGGATAAAAGTCGGCATGCAGTGCCTTTGCCATTTCTGCATGTGCATAATGTGGATCATAGTAAAGAAATAAAATCTTCATATTATAACCACGAAGCATCTAAAACTATAATAAATTACTTTTCTTTCGCTTAAAATCCTAAAAATGCCTAAAAACCTTCCGTTTATAAAAATTCCGACTCTTCGACGGAAGCGATTTTGACCTCTCCCGTCGAAAACTTACAGGAAATGGCAACTATCGTTAAAATATATAGGGGTATAAACGCAAAAAATCGATTTTCTGTGAATTTTCGAGGAAAAAGTCAAAATTGGCTCCGAGGAAAATGTAGAAATTTTATAAATTAGAGTTTTTAGCAGTTTTTTAGTTCAAAAATGACTTCAATTAAAGTTATTTTAATAAATAGTAGTGAGGCGTCGCTTTATAATCCATAATCAGTCGTGTTCTCTCGCCTTATAAAAGATAAAAGAAGAGGGGTCTTAAATAAGGTTTAACTAATTAGTAGGTTTGCTACTCTACTATATTGTATTAGATAGGAGTGACACAAAATAGTGCATTCACCACTTCTGTTACTGCTGTGCTTGGCGATGATACAGGATATGCTATAAATTCTATCATGTCTAGCGGATTTGCCCTTATTGTGGGCATAATTGCTTTTGCTAGATTTTTTACATGCGCTCTATTAACATCAAATTTTATATTTTGAGGAAAACCGTTTATAATGCAATCAAATATCAAGTCAATTTTTAGAAGATTGAGTTGTTTTATGCATATTACGTCTATTTTCATGTTTAGTGGAACTGTAAAAGGAATTGCAGATGTAGGATTATGCGGAAGTGACCAAATTCCAGAAGAATAACGTTTTGTTGATTGTCCAGCCGAGAGGTTAAATGAAATAGGAATATATGCTGTGTAAGGAGCGTTTAATGTTTGGTTTGCCATTTTATCACTCTTTTGAGATAAAAATTTGGTTTAAATTATTTTTATATCTTAATTTACAATCACCTAAAACTATCTTGAACAAAATTTTAAATAGTTTGTTTTCGTTATTTATTATATGAAAGAAGAGATAAATTTAGAAATTAAAAAAGAAACCTTTCTAAAAACTATTATTAGCAAAAATCCAGAAAGTATAAATAAATATAAAAGAGTTGTCGTATCTCCTATAAGGTATCCTGGTGGAAAAAGCTTGGCTGTCGGATATATTGTGGAATTATTGCCGACAAATATAAAAAGAGTAATATCGCCATTTTTTGGCGGAGGTTCTGTTGAAATTGCAATTAGTAAATATTTGGGCTTGGAAGTTATAGGATATGATATATTTGAAATTTTAATGAATTATTGGAAAATACAAATAGAAAATCCAAAACTTCTATATGAAAAACTTAAAGAACTGAAGCCAACGAAAGAAACTTTTAATAATGTTAAGGCAATATTAAAAGACCATTGGGAAGGTAAAATAAAACTAGACCCTGTTACTTTGGCGACATATTTCTTCTTCACTTGGAATTTATCATATGGTCCTGGTTTTTTAAGCTGGACTTCAGAAATATACTTAAATGAAAAGAAATATGAAAAAATGATTGAAAGAGTGCGTGATTTTAGTCCAGGAAATTTAAAAGTCGGTACTGCCGATTTTAGAGATATTCTTAAAAAATATCCAAATGATTTTATGTATTTGGATCCTCCTTATTACATTGGTCCTGATTCGAAAGTATTTAAAGGAATATATCCTCAAAGAAATTTTCCTATATATCATAAAAATTTTCCACATGAAATTTTAAGAGATATGTTAAAAGAACATAAAGGCGGATTTATACTCTCATATAACAACTGCCCTACTATAAGAGAGTGGTATAAGGATTATAAACAATTTTTCCCAAAATGGCAGTATACTATGGGACAAGGAGAAACAAGAATAGGCAAGAATAGAAAAAGTTCTAAAAGCACTTATATTAAAGATTCGAGTGAAATAATTATTTTTTCGCCTCCTAGAGAATAATTATTATTGTTTTGTTATTTTTTATAATAATTATATAATCTTATTAGCCTTTTTGGGTAAGGTTCGTTATTTTCTTTAAAATTCCAATCCGGGTATCTTTTCTCCCTTGAATAATAATCTTCTTTACATAACTCTTCCATTTCTCTAAAACTTGCCATCTCGACTTCTTTTGAAGTAAATAATCCGTTTATAGTTCCAGAAACTTTTGGTGATGTTATCATATATACTTCCACTTTTGAACCGGCTTTTAAAGCTTCAGCTATAAGTAAATGACAAACAAATCTCGAAGCACTTGGATTTCCACTCATCGCAAAAACATAAGAATTCATAGTAGCTTTAATTCCACCTTCTCCCGCAGAGCCACCAATTTTCTTAATGATTCCATCTTGTACAAAAAGATACACTCTTGGGACATCACTTGTTAAAACATCTTCGCTTATATTAGGAAGGTATTTTATATTTATTAAATTTTTATCATGTTTTTGCAATACAAAATATCCTATTTTTATCGCATTCTTTACTTCTTTTATATTCATATTATCATTTTTTTAAACAAAAATTGGCTTAAATTAGATTCAAATTTTATATCATGTTCGCTTATTTACAATTAACGCTTGTAACAAAAGGTAATCTCGAAGAACAATCTGCTTAAAACACTATTTCACTCCCTTTCTTTGGAATAAATTGCACCAATACCGTTGTAAGTTCAACATCATTAGATTTTAATATACCGCTCAAAGTTTTTGCGTTTTTACTATGTGCTATGACTTTGCCATTATCTACGGATATGTATTCATCAGGATACAAGTTTTGTAATTCACTATATTTTTTTCTAACAAAAGCCTCATTCTCTTCCATGCGTGTAATCAGTTGAAGTTCGTTCATCATATTCTATTTCTAATTAAAACTTGGCTTTAAATTTTTTAACTCTGTTATTTTCAAATCAAAAAATTGGTGATTCAGCAATAAGATCTTCATCCATTTCGACTTGTTTGGCGTCTATTTTTCATATATTTTCAAAAGTTTTGAAAAATATGGTTCTACCAGTTCACGCTTATATAAAAATTGACGTATAGAATCACTCTTAGGCGTTTTAATTCTAGCAAAAAATAATAACTTCGCCCGATGATGTTATTTTGTTTTCAATAAGAACAGCATTATTTATCAAAAAGCAATCTTCTTTTCTGAATGTGGGACGCTTTATCTTTTTATTTTAACTGCTCTCTTAGATTTTTCAAAATAAGTTCATAAATCTTATCAGAAGAAATCTTGCGTCTTGTTAATGGTTTTATTTTAACACCTCACTTTCAGCCTTGTTATATATGAGAAGAAAGAAGACTTTGGCTTGAAAAGTTTAAAAAAGTGAGATCCAAAACTATTTGCATAAAAAAGATCCATCTTACCATCTATATAGATAACTAAAAGCGGTGCACTAGGTATCGCATCTTGATATGTGTTTAAAATAAAAACTGTATGTTTTTTCTTTTTATTCTTAGTGTTGTTGTAATTTATAAGGTATCCGTCTTTTACGCCTCCGCACTCGTTGATTTTATATCCTAAACTTTCACCATCTTCTACATATATTACATCGCAGTTTTCACCAGCTTCTTTTAGATAATTAGCAACAATTTTCCATTTCTCTTTTCCAGATGTCATTATATCACCTTATTTAATTTTCTATTACTCACCTACTATCATTATCACAATAAGATTTAAATATCTTTTGGTTATGAATTTTTTAAACTAATTTTAATTAAACTAAATTAGAATTATGAGAATCGTTCATATACTTGTAGGTGTCTTTGTCTTTTTTGTGCTGATACTTGCTAGTTTTTTATATTTTTCAAATTCAAATAGTTTTCAAAATCATAAAATTTATACCATCACTTTTAATGTTTCAAAAATGATTGGTACTACTGGTACGTTACTCATTATAAATAATAAATCCTATACTTATTCTGATATGCCTGTGAAACTTTCCGTGCTAAACGGTTCGATTATTGCCTATACATTCCAGCAAGACGTTTCGAATTCTTCTGGTTTTTATCATCTAGAATCTGTTAAAGGATGCAATAACATACAAAACTGTGTAATTATAGCAATATATAATTTTACTCCAATTAGCAATAATGTGCTTAATATCACGTTGTTATTTAGGAATCAAAGTTTTATTTTACCGCCTGGATGGTTTAGAATTCTTCCAATCCCAACACCCGAATCTTATGCAAATATTACAGGCGCATATACTTCAAACATAAAAATAGATGTAGCGATATTAAATCAAACTGAATATCAAAACTTTATGGCAAATAAAACAACTATATCATCATCAAAATACTATTATGAAATTAGTCAGAACGCAACAATAAATAAAACTTTACAGCAAGGCACATACTTCTTGGTGCTTTACAATCCTAATACTACTATGCAAGCCAAGATAACAATTGCAAGATCAATAGTTGTAAAATAAATCAATTTATATTTATACAAATCGAAATCTATTTAAACCTTTATAATTAAATATATTTGAGGTGCGATTATGAGTGAAGATAGTGTGACATACGATTTGAGTGAATTTGGGAATATAGAACTAAACAAGGCTGTTGAATTGCTTAAAAAATATACAGAAGCAGTAGAAAATGGAGAGGATGAAGAACTCGGTTTAACGACAAATATAAGACTTGCAATGAATACAAGTTCTGGTTATGTCTTTTTGACTGACGATGATTATAATGTGGTGATGGTCAATCCAGAAACGAAAAAAGCAGAAAAGTATTACACTTGTGGAGTTTGTGGCTTTGAAGGCTTTAAAGACGAATTCAAAAACCACTCAAAAGATCCAGAGTGCTTGGAAGAGATAAGAAATCAGTTAAGCTCCGATTAAAAGGTTTAAGTAATTACAAGAAGCCGACAAAAAGGATACCAGACAATATCGTGCTTGGTAGGGGTATAAACTTATCGACGGGAAAAGTTCGAATTTTGTGAATTTCTAGAAAAATTCACCAGGTCTAGTCCTCATTTAATTCATTGTTGCAAAATTCAAACTTTTAAAACACTTGCAAATACTTAATAATAGATGGGACTAAATAAAATTTACAATATGGACTGCATGAAAGGGATGGCTGAATTAGAACCTAATAGCATCGATATAATAGTTACATCTCCTCCTTACAATATAGGAACAAAATATAATTTACATCAAGACAATATGGCGTTTGAAGACTATCTAAACTGGATGGAAGAGTTTGGTAGATTAGCCAAACGAGTATTAAAGGAAAATGGTTCGTTGTTTTTTAATATAGGCGATAAAGCGAGCGATGAATTAAGATCTTTTGAGGTTGCTAAAAGAATAGGCAAGAGTTTAAGACTGCAAAATACAATACATTGGATAAAGTCAATAGCGATTCCAGAAGAAAACATAAATATAGGTCATTATAAGCCTATAAACAGCAAGTTTTATTTGAATAATCTTCACGAATACATTTTTCATTTCACAAAAAATAAAAACGTTCCTTTAAATAAATTAGCGATAGGCGTACCATATGCAGATAAAAGCAATATAAAAAGATGGAAGAACGCAAAAACCGATTTAAGAGATAGAGGAAACGTTTGGTATATTCCATATGAAACTGTTCAAACAAAAAAAGAACACCCTGCTATATTTCCAGAAAATCTACCTAAAATGTGCATAAAACTTCATGGTTATAACAAAGATACGGTAGTTTTAGATCCATTTATGGGATCTGGTACAACAGCAGTTGCATGTATAGATCTTGGTTGCAAATATATTGGCTTTGAGATAGACCCGAAATATGTAAAAATTGCAGAAAAGAGGATCGCTCAACATCTATCTTCTATATCTCATTAAACAATTTCAATGCTTTTTGCCTACTAATTTTTGTTGTAGAGCCGAGTAACTTCTTTTTCCACCACGACATTACCTTGCTTTTAGGTATTATCCAAAAAGGTATATTTGGAAACTTTGTAATATCAGCTATTACATATCCTTTTATGTTATTTAATTTCGTTAGAAATCCAACTTCATCAAAGTCTCTGCCACTACCTACCATATAACTAGGACAAAAATAAACGCCATCTTTAGTAAGACTTCTTACTTCCCATTTGCCCCCTTCGTTATCTATTATATCATAATCGGTTCCTTCATTTGATGAAAGACTGCCATGAAAAACTTTATAAGCAATTAGCCTTTCAATTATGAAAGATGCTCTTCTCCCGTCCTTAAAGTAATTTTTAACATCTTCTTCACTTATTTTCATTGCTTTTGCAAGATCAGAAACATTCCATTTCAACAAATTTTGATGTTTAGTCATATTTATTTACCTTTTTAACAATAATAAATCGATTTAAATGAGCTTTAATTTTTTATATTAAATTCATTTTAAACATCATATTAAATATATATTTGTGATTTTTATGGAAAAACTCGATGAACAAAAAATTAGAGGTTTTGGCAAATATAAAGATACTGTTTTTCATTATACAAGATATATCGATAAAATAGAAATTGAGAAGAAAGATATATACGATTTTTATTGCCGTATTACAATTTATAAAGATGGAACTTTTAATTTTAAAGCTAAAGGTCTTCATATATATAATATGAACCAAAGCATAAATTTATTTTATAATGAAAAATATGATTATAGTAAAAAATATGATTATTATTCTGTAAGAGATTTTATGGAAACTAATAAAAGCGAAAACATAAAATTCTCATATTTGCATAAAATGCTTGATGACTTATATGAAATATCTTTCGATGATTATATGAATGGTGATTAGTTATATAGTTAGAGGTGATAGTAATGTTTGAGCTCTATAAGCAAAAAATTGAAGGAATTGATCCTGAAGATAAAGAAAACAGAATTGTTTTCGAATACAAAAGCTATCCAGAATTAATAAAGATTTCGCTATCGGATTTGTATTTTAACGCGTTTGCAACAATTTACAAAAGAGGAGCATTTGACGTCAAAACTAAAGGAAGAAGAATAGGCGCTGGTAGACTTATAATAAATGCGGATATAAATTATGAAAACATGGAATTAGATAAAAAATATAATTATAAATCAGTAAGAGAATTTATTGAAAGTAATAGAACTAATGAAGAAAAATTTGCATATTTATATAAAATGTTTAAGTATTTGCTTAGTTAAGTCAAGACACTGATTTTGTAAATTTATTATAAGATGTGTTTCCTGGAGTATTTGACGACGAATGATGAAAGAGGAGGCGTATTCATTTTAAACCTTATAATAATTATATATTTGTGATATTATGGAGGAACTTAATGAGCAAGAAATTGAAGGTTTTAATAAAGATAAAGATGCATTCTATTACAAAAGATTTCCTGATATGATAAAAATTTCTAATTACAGCGTAGACGCAAGTGTTTTTGTTGTAATTTATAAAAACGGAACATTTGATATTAAAACTAAAAAAGGAAATACATTGGTGATAAACGAAAAAAATATTTCACTCGATAAAAAATATAGTTATGAATTGATAAAAAAGTTTCTTGAAAGCAATAGAAGCGATAAATCGAAATTTTCGTATTTATTTAAGATGATTTATGACCTAATTGATATAGGAAATACTACTCATCTTGAAAGACTTATGTGAAAAATATGGGCGAACATTATGAAAAAACTTGATGAACAAGAAATTAAAGGTTTTGGCGAATATGAAGATGATGTTTTCCGTTACAAATTATACTCCGATAAAATAGAAATTGAAAATACAGATATATACAATTTTTATTGCCTCATTACAATTTATAAAAATGGAACTTTTGACTTTAAAACTACCGGAGGAGATTTTGATATAAATGAGAAAAGACTATATTTGTCTAAATTAGGTAAAAAATATAATTATGATTATTATTCAATAAAAAATTTTATGGATACAAACAAGAGTGAAAAAGCAAAGTTCTTGTACTTGTATAAGATGTTTGATGGTATGTATAAGTTAGCTTGGAAAGCCTATCTTAAGCATGACTAGATAGTTTTCATTTTGTCTCACTATTAATAAATCACAATAGTTATAAAACTTATGATTTAAAAATAGATTTCGTTTCGTTAAAGTTATTTAATTTATAGAAATCTTTTTAAATCTTTAATAATTAAATGAAATAAAGTGATACTATGACTGAAACCGAAAGCGATGAATATGTGGAAAAAGAAGTTGAAGGATTTGCTGGTGATATTAGCGGATATTATGTAAGAGATTCAGACAAAATAAAAATCTATTTTTCTGGCGAGGCAGTTAATTATGTCGCAACAATCTATAAAAATGGAACCTTTGATTATAAATACAGCAATATCTTTTCTGGAGATAAGATAACAAAAGAAGGTTTGAATAACACGCTTTCAGACAAATACAACTATGACACTATAAAGAATTTTGTTGAAATCAAAAAGAATAGTAAACGAAAAATTTCGGACTATCTTTATAATGTAGTCTATGAACTTTCTAAGGTCGCTGGCATAGATGCTGTATTTGATTGATTTTTCTTAAGTCTTTCTTTTATAAAATCATAATATTCTTTAACAATTTCAAAACCGATATAATTTCTATTTAAAAGTTTGCTCACAACAGCTACTTGACCTGAACCCATAAAAGGATCTAAAACTATATCTCCTTTTTTAGTTGAATATTGCAGTATTTTAATTATTAATTCCGCTGGTAACTTTGTAGGAGTTTTTTTAATTCCTTTCCAATACTCTCTCTTAATTTCCCAAACATCTTCTATGTCTTTATATCTCAAACTTCTGTTAGTTTCATCCTTCTCATCTTTGCCGTATCTAGCATACGGATAAAATCTATACTTTTTAGTGTTTTTGCAAACGAACAAGCAATGGTAATGTGATGTTACAAATTTATTTTTTGTCACAACTCCGAATTGATACTTCCAAATGATGTGATTAAGCGTTGTGAAACCAACAGCATCTAACGCATTCAATATATCTTTTAAATTGTTCCATCCAGAAAAAACATACATACTTCCATCAGGTTTTAGAACTCTATATGCTTCTTTCATCCAATTATATGTAAATTCATAATATTCGTCCTTTTTTATTTCTTTATAACCAGTTAATACATTAGATTGTGTTCTGTGGTAATTACTTCTGTTCGCTTTAAAGTCAATTGCAAAAGGTGGATCTGTTATTATTAAATCTATACTTTCATCAGGTATAAATTTCTTCATACCTTCTATGCAATCCATATTATATATGACATTTATTTTGAATTTTTTGTCCTTTGGCTTATTTTCGCTCATTTTATCCGATAAATATATTATATGAGATATTTTTAAAAACTAACGTTTTATTATTGCATAGTCTTCTAAACGATTAAACATCGCATATATGTACCATATACTGATGTGGCTTTTAACTAATTCCAAAATTTAAACTTGTTTTTAATAAAAATTAGTGACATAGATGAAAACTTGGGTTGTAATATTTGGATTCACATTTTTATTTCTTGCGTTTGGATTTGAAGTTTATACATATTTTCAACAAGCATGGTTAATGCAAGTGGCTGGTAATATACCGGCGTGCGAAGCGTTAGCCTATATAGATTCTGGTTTGTGGACGCTTCCAGTTATGTATATTTTAAGCACTGTCTTAATTGTTTTGGGATTGGTTATACCAAAAAATGCAGATCTTAATAAGTGCGATATAAGCTTTAATGGCTTGCAAATAAAAACGAAAAAACAAAGAAAAAGAAATAATTAGTTTTTATTTATTTTTGCAAACTTATTTTTTTTGAAACAACGCCTTCGCTTCTTCATAAGTTTCGGCTATAACTTCTCTACATTTTGGGCATTCAAAATATTTCAAGTAAGAGCAATCTACTAATGGATATAGTTCTTCTTCGCCAGGTGTATTGTCTTTGTTAAACCATTCATAACAGGACAATTCGCCTTTCTCATTTGGAGCCACAGTATAATCCACAAATATTTTTCCAAAATACTCTTTTATTTCTAAATAATATATTTCGGAATTGCATTTCGGACAAACTGCATACGGTCTGCCTTTTTGGTCTCTTCTCCATTTGGGGTTTATTTTCACTTTCGGTTTTTGCTCGTTTGATTGCTTTTCCTCTTCTTCCAAAACATCAATTAAAATGGATGAAGCTTCAGAAATTTTAGATTTTAATTTATTCCAAAATTTTGCCATTTTATCTTCCTTGCAAATAACTCTCTTTATCTGACGTTATATTTGCAATAAGAATGCCAACATAAAAAATTCCAAAACTGACTAAAATTGAACGTGAAACGAGTGTGTTAATGCCAATTGAAATTGCGTTAGCAAAGCCCATAAAGAGAAGAAAGCCTGCGATTATAACATAACTGTAGAAAAGAAAATGTCTTCTTTTTGGATCTGTAAAAGAATAAATTTTATTTGGATTTAACTTTATATACTCAACGAAAATTGAAAGTAATGCTATTGCAGTGAAAACACCAACTGAACTTAACGTTATAATAGGGTCGCTTAAACTCTGACTTATTTCAGGTACTGTTGGATAATTTATTGATACTCCTGGCAGTTCAGGAAGAAGTGATTTAATAAATTTTATTTGAGAGTTCATTAATATTGGACCGGCGGATATAAGGAACATAATAACGAATAAATTAAGAGCAATCAATATAGCATTAAATGCTATATCTAAATTTAAATTTTCTTCTGGTTTTTCCATATTATCCCATTATTTAATATATTAAGCAAAATATAAAAATCTTTCGCTTAAATCTAAAAGTTTTTTTAGAATAAATATGCGTTATATCTATAAAACCTACTAATTTTAATATAATGACTAGGGGCACCTTGCTATAAGCCCAAAAACCTTTTAAACCTTCCTATCAAATATTTTATTGTGATAATATGGATAAAACAGGAAGCATAAAAGATGAGGCAGACTTTTCATTTGAAGATACGAAAGGCAAGTATTTGAGAACTAACGACATGATTAAAATTTATTATTCAGGCTGGATATATAGTTATTTTGTAGTAATCTATAAAGACGGAACATTCGATTATGAACGTTACGCTTCTTATGGTGTTAAAGAAGTTAAAGAAGGATTAAAAAATACTTTGATTAATAAATATAATTACAACTCTATAAAAGATTTTGTTGAAAAAGGAAATCATAGTAGCAGAAAAAATTTGGACTATATTTATCGTTTGATTATGGACCTTTCAAGTGTCGTGCATAATAAAGATTGATGTGGTCCTAACGCACCTCACAGATATTCATCTAAAAACTCTTCGAAAAACTCTGAAATATTATCTACTGAACTCAACATTTTGAAGAATTTATCGAAATCTTTTTCACTAAAACCATAATCGTTAAATATGCCTTTGATGTATTTTGCGAGTTTTCCGTTCCTGCTTAATATTCTTTTTTCACTCTTCTTTCTTTCGTCAAAAAGCAAGCTTGTTAGTCCGTATTCATAGTTGTAATATTTCATATCTTTTATTTGCTCACTATCATCTATATTTGTAAAATATTCATCTATTGCATCAAGTAGATTTGCTGAAATCTGCCTAAATGGATTTTTCTGTATATCGTAAAAATCTTTACTTTCTTTAAACGAATCTGGATATTCGCTCAATTTCATATAATCACAATTAAAAATTGGAAGATTAGATTTAAATAGGTTTTGATGCAAACAAAATATATTTAAATGGTTGTAAATAAAATATAAGTGTATGAAGTGGTGAAATGAACAAAGAAAGAGGAATGACTTTGGTGAAGCAAGAGTTGCGTAAACTTTTGATAGATCTGCAAGATGAAGTCTATGAACGCGCTGATAAAAGCGACTGTATAGCGGATCATCTTAAAAGAATAAAGGAAATAATAAAAGATAATAAAGTGCGATACGACGGATATATATTTCCTGACGTGGAGATAAATGATTTCCAATAAGTTTATATTATTTTAAATTTAATATTTTATATTACTCTGAAAAATAAAATGAGAGAAACAGATCCTATAACTGGACTGCCAATTGAAATAGCCGATGAATTTAAGTTTAGCAGTTCGCCGACAAGCAATATTAAAATTTATTCAAAGGAAGTTAGGAACGGAAAAACATTGACTTTGATTGAAGGCATAGATAAAGAAAAACTTGATTTAGTCGCTAAAAAATTAAAACAATCTCTTGCTTGTGGTGGCACCGTTAAAAATGGTGTAATAGAACTTCAAGGAAAACACGAAGAGAAGGTGCAAAAATTATTAAAAGAATTGGGCTATTTAAAGTAATTTATAAGAAATAGATTTATGCAAAAACCTAAACTAATTTAAATCATTTCATTTATTTTTATTTAGTGATAATATGAATTTCAAAAAATTAGATGAACAAGTTAAAGAAGACGCGTATTTTATATATGATTTTCTAGACAACGTTAATAGTAAGGCAACGAACATTTTCAACAGATATTTTGAAGAAAAGAATGAGAAAGAAAAGATTCGTATTGCAAAGCATATACATGAAATAGCCAAGAAGTTTGAAGAAATAACATATATCTAACTATATTATTCCAAGTCCATTAAAATTTAAGTTTTTATCGTATATTGCAAATCTGCCTAGTTCCTTTATTTTATTGAAATTTTGATATGCTATTTTTTCTTCTAATTTTATAGATTCATTAATGAACAGTAATTTCTTTTTATTTCCTTTGTAATTTAAAGTTGCTTTATATTTTCTTCCAAGAAAAGATATATAGAAATCCTTTTCTGGTCTCCTTATAAAAAACATTTTTGCGTTTATCAAATCTGAAACTAAGACGCTATTTTTATCATCGGTCAAAAGCTTATTTTCTATCTTTGATTTGTTAAAATTACTTATTTTCAATGAAACCGACTTTCCATTCTTCTCATATGATTTTATGAAAACTTTTTTATTATCTGGCATCAAATAATAAACTTTATTTTGCTTAATATCTCCACTTATTATTTTGCCAAATATTTTATCTTCAAATACTCCTTGCAAAGTTATTATGGTCGGCATATTTTTGTCTATCTTTTTATCGTTTTTTACTAAATCATATAAGCGTTCCATTAAGGAATCTCCTTTATACCAACTAATTTTCCTTGAACGCTTTAATATATTATCTCCATTTAATGCGCTTCCAGGAACAAATCCTATATATTTTATGTCGTTTATGAAAGGTAATAAAAATTTATGCGTCTCATTCCAAATTTCTATAGCTTTTTCCTTTGAATAGCCGTTTGTATCCATTTTGTTTATGAAAAATACAAATTTATCAATTCCAAGCATATTCGCAAGTTTGATATGCAATTTTGTTTCGCGAGTCAATCCTTCACCTTGCTTTGCAGATATAACAACAACGCCCATTTCTGCATTAGATGCGCCAGTTAGCATGTTTTTAATTAAAGATTCGTGCCCAGGCACATCTATAAATTGAAACACCACATCTTTATATGAAACTTCCACAGTGGTAGTATCTATCGTTAGTCCTTTTTCTCGTTCTTCTTTGAAGGCATCCAATATAAATGCTGGTTCAAATTCTTTTCCAAGTTTCTTGCTTTCCCTTTTCGCTTCATTGATTCTTGCTTCGCTAACAGATTTTGTTAGCGTTGCTATTTCGCCAATCAAAGTAGATTTTCCAGCATCTTTATCTCCTAATAATGATATACTAACTATTTTCAAACTAATCACCAGCGTTTGGCTTTAAATTTGATAAAATCTTTTCGACACACTTTGGTAAGTTCTCATTTATTTCATGTTCCCAGAACCGAAGGACAATATATCCTTGTGATTGCAATTTTTTAGTTACCAATCTATCTATTTTCCTTCTCACTAAATAATTTTTATTTTGTGTTCCTTTTTTACATTTATAGCAACCGTGCCAATAGCATCCATCGACAAATATGCAAATGTTAGGTGATATGAAAATATCTGGCTGACCGTAAATTGGCTTGTGCTTCTCGAAAGGTATGTTAAGCGAGAGCAACGCTAACTGCAATCTTTGTTCTAATTTAGTATCAATGAAAGGTATTATTCTATATTTTCTTTTTTCAGCCATCTTTTTTCTTGTTTCTAATGAATGATGCTTTCCATAAAATGGATTGCCACTACCACTGTATTTTAAACTTAATCGCTTTCTGACCTCTGGATGCTTTATATAATATTCTATATTGGCTTTCCTTAATTTTTCCTTCATCTTTGACGTAAGATGCTTTCCATACATAGGATTTTTTGCTCCTTTAGGCAAAGCCTCAGGATGGGTTTTGTAATAAATAAGTCTGGCTATACTTATTTTTTTCTTTGTCTCTTCAGAGTGTTTCTTACCGATATGCGACAAAACAATAAGTTTCCTTTGCTTTTCGCTCCACTTGTGTCCGAAAAACGGGTTTTTCGCTCCACTAAAATCTGGATGGTGCATCCTAATTTTAAGCTTAGTTTCCTCGCTATGATGCAATAAATAGGGAGGATGACCTTTTTTAAAAACCATCAAATCACCTAAAGATAACCCAATGCCCTTAAGCGTTGCATTATGAATTCTTTTTCTTTATCTTGCTCTCTGCCTGATCTTTCCTCAACATTAGTTGTTTTAAGCTCCTTTATAATATCATCTACATTCTTTGCATTCGATTTTAGAGGCACAGTGCAATGCGTGCAGCCAAGGCTTCTGTACCTAAACC
>Ga0208549_100322_pt1 | contig 21775 bp, 23 predicted proteins | sample BED_host_MetaG_FD_187135 | JGI IMG/M metagenome (GOLD analysis project Ga0208549, IMG submission 187135) | Hot spring microbial mat communities from Yellowstone National Park, Wyoming, USA - BED_host_MetaG (SPAdes) (version 2) | ecosystem: Environmental > Aquatic > Thermal springs > Hot (42-90C)... | reverse complement strand
CCGTAAAACCTCTTGACCTTCTTTCCCCTATCTTGTAAATCCTTAACCGTCTTGACTGCAGTCTCAACCTCGTTGTTGGTTACTTCAGCGTTTATTACGTTGAGCTCGTCCTTGTCAATTACTATCTCTATCTTGAGGAATTTTGAGTCCTTGGTTTTACCCCATTTTGCAATGACGTATTGTCCTCCCCTCGTTGTGCTTATCCCCGTTGCGTCTGCTATTACTTCTAGCTCGTCGTTTGCCTCCGGGAATTTTATGTCCATGTCCCTCACTCTTTCCCATATTGTTGAATAATCTAGGCTTGTCGGGATGATTTTCAGTTCCTCTAGTGCTCTCAATACTCCTTCTATGGCCCTATAAGGTAGGAAGGTGTGGAGGAATGCTAGGAATTCGTTGAACTCCTTTGGTGCCTTGTAGGTTTTCTTTGCATTCCTATTCTCCTCTGCTAGTAAATCCCACCAGTGTTCGAAGACGTAAAAGGGGAACATTAGCTTGTATCTCGTTATAACGTTCTCGTCGTACTTGCTCCAATCCCTTTTGTACACACTCTTTCCCATGGGTAATACTCGGTATAATTATTTATAAATTTTTGTATAATACTGAAGAGACCCACAAAGCACCATCTTCAACATTTTTAAGATATAAAATCTTAATGAATAGTATGAAATATCTTGTAGATATAAGCGTAGAACCTATAGGTACAAATAGTACAAGTATATCAAGGTATGTAAAACTAGTTTATGAAGTGCTTAAGGCTAAGGGAATTAAATTCTATCCAGCTCCTTCAATGACTACTTTGGAAATAGATGATATAACACAATTAGGCTATATAATTAAGGATATTGATGATACTCTAGCTAAAGAAGGGGTAAAAAGAATCGTCACAATCATGAAAATAGACGATAGAAGAGATAAAGAAAACTCCATCGAACATAAGCTAAAAGCAATCAAAATGTAGAGGTATACATTTTTATTTCATATAAATATTTCCTAGCTCTATCATCTAATAACGCTCTTGTGACGTCAGTTGTAGTTATTACTCCTGCTAATTTATCTCCTTTTACTACTGGTATTCCTTTAATTTTTCTAGAAGCCATTAATTTTGCAGCACTTGCTAAATCTTCTCCCGCATCAACGACAATGATGTTTGGGCTCATAACTTCACTAACGTTAATTTTGCATTCCTTGTATTTTATTGCAGGTGCCATGTAAAGTAAATCTGTAGTAGTTAATTGACCTTCTATTTTGTCTTCGTCCACTACAATTAATCTGCTGACGTCTTTTTCGACTAAAGTTTTAACGGCATTTATTAATGAATCTGATTTTGAAATAGTTATTGCAGGAGAAGTCATATATTCTTCAGTTTTTTGCAATCCTCTTATCTGTGAAGCGTAGTATTGAGTAAGATCCGATTTAATTATCATACCTAAAGCTTTTCCGTCGTCGCTACATACTACTAAAAGCGGCTGTTTTTTATCTATCATTATTTCTGCAGCTTCAAGTGGATCTATACTCTCATTAACACATACTATATCTTTTCTCATCACTTCCGAAACATAAACCTTATCAAAACTTATTTCTTCTCCTTTTTCGTACACAAATTTTATAATATCTTTCTGAGTTAATGCACCTAAGGGAAAACCTTTCTCGTCTGTAACTATTGCCTTGGGAACGTATTCCATTATCATTATTTTAGTTGCGTAGAGTAATGTATCATAAGGCCTCAGAATTATTGAGGATCTAATAATTCCCATATACTAAGATTCTATTTTCGTCTTAAAAAATCATTGAGATTAATAAGTTTAGCATACTATATTAACTTATGGAAAATTTTAGAGAGCTAATTATTGATGCGGTCCTTTCAAAAAGAATTAAAAATTTTAAAGACATAGAAAGTGAAGGTACAAGAAAGAGGAATATATGCTCATATTTTAACGGGAAAATTTGCAGAATAAAATTTGAGGAAAGTGTTGTAAGTTCATGGCTATCTCAAGAGGGTATAACTCCTCATCCAGTTTTATGCTACATTTGTCCATATTTCTCTCTTAAGGAAGAAGAAAGTATCAAGTCAAGTCTCTTTGATATCTATGCGTATTACGCAAAGCTCAAAGAGAGCGTTGAAAAGGAATTACAGTTTATAGAGTCTAGAGTAAATAACTTTGTATATTCTTCCGTATCTCTTAAAAGAAGGAGAGAGGAGTTGATATATCTTTTAGACGATATAAATGAAAAAATAAAGATAACAACGGAACTTATTAAGCTTTCAGAGTATTCTTAATTATGGAAATCTTTAACGATCCACAAGGATATTTACAGTGGTATAAAAGAAACAAAATGATTTACGAAAGCGAATTAAGAGCTGTAAAGAGGCTTAATCTTTCAAATTGCTTAGATATTGGTGCAGGTCCTTCAGTGTTTCATGAAGCAATAAGTGGTAGAATAATCTCATTAGATATTTCAGATGCAATGCTAAGGTTAACAAATCCTACCGAAGATAAGATACAAGCTGATGCGCTATATTTGCCTTTAAGAAACAAGTCGGTTGAATGCACTTTTATTTCAGTTACTATCTGTTTCATAAGCGATGTTGAGAAATTATTACAGGAAGTACAAAGAGTTACCAAAAAAGAGTTCGCTGTATGCATTGTTCCTGAAGATTCTAGTTGGGGTCAATATTATACTGAATTAGGCAAAAAAGGGCACAAATATTACTCCAAAGCTCATTTTATTTCTAAAAAAGAGCTTATTTCCTTAGTCCAGCAGTATTTTGAAATAAAGGATACAATATCTACGTTAAGGTATTCTCCTTTTGATGAACCTAAAGTAGAGGATCCAGAAGAAGGTCTAGAAGGTTCTTATATATGCGTAAAAGCTAAACCAAAAAGTTAGGGAATCCCTTAGGAAGGTATAAATAAATGCAGAAATAGTTTTATCTTAATGAGATCGATAATAGGCTTCTGGGGAGTCTTCGTATTTCTGGTTATAACTTCGATATTAGCTAAAAGTGCGGTTCTTATCTCAGAAGCAATTCACGTTTTCCTTGACGCTTTAATAGTCTCTCTTTCATTTTATTTCTTAAAATTGGTAAATAAGGTAAATTCTTATTATACTTATGGTTTACATAGACTAGAAGTTATTTCATCTTTACTTAATGTTAGTATAATAATTCTTGGTTCTATCATAGGTGTGATAATTTCAGTAATATATCTCATGATGGGGATTAAAGATAATCCATTTTACGTACTTTTTGCTTCATTAATTTCTGCTTTAATACTTTCCTTTTCTCATGAGCATGAAGAGAAAGAAAATAGGGTAAAAGAAAGTATTAATGTTCATATAATATCTGACGTTCTTTCTTATGTTTTAGGTGCATTAGCGGGATTTCTTATTATATTAACTGGATATTATGAGCTTGATCCAATCTTCTCATTTATAATCCTAGGGGTGATGATTATTTACAACTTTAGGTATTTTAGTACGTATTTAGATATTATTATGGAAAAATCTCCCATTGATACAAAGCGTATTGAAGACGACTTAAAGTCTGTATTTCCTAAAGTGCACCATATTCATGTTTGGATAATTTGTGATCATTATAAAGTGGCAACTCTCCATATAGAAGAAGATCCTAATGTCACATTAAAAGAGCTTGATGATAAAAGGGAAGTAGCAGAAAAAATACTTTCAGAAAAATATGGAATTAATCACGTTACAGTTCAATTTGAAGCTAAAAGAACTGATTAGGCCACCAACTATTTCCTCTCATATGATTAAGCCCAAGAATACTGAGAATTCTCTGTCTATCTTCCTTGTTAACTTTAACATCGTAATGAACTTTTAATAAAGGATATGGATATCCCTTTATTGAAACAGAGTACAAACTATCCATTATCTTTTTAATTCCTTCATCGTCTATTCTTCCTGTTAAATCAACTTTAAGAACTCTCTGGCCTTTTTCTAACCTAATATAGAACGAACTAATTTCAACTCCTTCAAGATTTTTTACTTCCTTATTCTTAGCTAAAATTTTTCCATCGATAGTATGAACAAAGGGTAAAGTAAAGCCTGGATTTTCAGTTAAACTTTCAATCACTGCTATATCCGATATATTTTCTCCAAATAATTCTCTCCCCTTACTATTTTTAGAAATCCACAGAATTTTGCCATCATAATTTTGTATTAATCTAGAAATAAGTATTTGAGATTTTAATATTAAATTCTTTAAAGACTCTTCCTCATTTTCGTCGTTTATTATTTCATCTAATTCCTTCTCTTCTCCTTCGACGTCTTTCCCATTATTAAGTTTTTTCTTTAAACTTCCGTCCATTAGTATGTATTCAGCTTTATTACCGTTCCTTAATGCTAAAGAAAGTTCTAAAATATTCATTATTTCAGAAATTCTTTCTTTAGCAAGGTTTCCAGGCCTAAAAACTCCCATCTTTATTTCATTATCTATTGCACTAACGTTTACTCCTTCACCATATACCGCCTCAGCATTGGTAAGGAATACAGTGCCAACTCTTAATTCTTTTACAAATTCTCCACCATCGATAGCAATAAAACTCTTATTAACTGCAGTAGGTTCATAATCTATCCATATTTTCTTTAGTTTATCTTTAACAGAATCGTTTATCGAATTACTGTAAAACCTTATCTTTTCTAAGATTTTAGGATAATTGTTAGCGAACTCTTCATAAGCTCTCTCAATCAATGTACTCACCTTGTTTTACTATACTTTTATCTCCTTTTTTAGTCACTGATATAATATAATCTGAGATCTCCTTAATTTCATCATCGTGAGTAACTATAATTATTTGAGGAATTATATTCATTGAGTACCTTATAACATTTAATAATTCCTTCTTCCTTTCCTCATCTAAGTGAATTGTAGGCTCATCCATTATCATGAAACCTATCTCATCCATTAAGGATTTAGCTATTGCTATCCTTAAAGCTAAGGCAATAGAGATTCTTTCTCCTCCGCTTAATGATTCTATATCTAAATCATTTCCAGCAGTGTTATACGCTTTAATTACAACTTTACCTTTCTGCGTTTTTCCTCCGATTTCAAAATTAATAGTAACTCTAGAGAATGATAAGTTGAACATATTTAATATATCATTAAGATTATTTTCTATTCTGGATTTGAATATCGATATTATATAGTTTTGCAACCCACTACCGCTAAGTATCTTCCTTAGTTTTTCCACCTTATTTATTGCATTTTGTAATTTTGGAATTTTATTCAAGTCTTCCATGATCTTATTAAGCTCAGAATTTAGATTTATTAACAGATCTCTGCTTGCATTTATTTTGCCTTCGATAGTAGATATTTCCTTTTCTACTGCTATCCTCTCATTATTCAAGTCTTCCAATTTCTTATTTAGATTTTCGAATTCTTCTTCATTGAAGTTCAGTTGGCGAATTTCTTCTTCAAGCTCAGTAATTTCCTTACTAATTTTTTCCAATTCATTTTTCTCGCTCTCAATTTTTATAAATTCTTCCTTTAGTTTCTCCAATTTATTTTTGTTTTCCTTATACAGCTTTAGTTTGCCTTCAAATTCTCTTTCATCTCCAATTTTTTCTAATAATCTTTTAATCCTTTTTTGTAAGTCATCAAGTTCGGCTTTTATTAAGCCTAGTCTATTCTTTTTCTCCTCTAGTGTTCTCTCATCATAATTACTTACCTTTAAGTACTCCTTATACTTAGGCTCTAGTAATGTTAGCTTTTCTCTAATTTCACTATATTCATTGTAAGATTTCTCTAGCTCTTTAAGTTTAGTTTGAATATCCTGTACTTCTTGCGAAATTCTAGTGAGGTCTTCGTTAAGTTTCCTTAATTTTGTAAGCTTAGATATTATCTCTAATCTTAAATTACTAAGTTCACCCTTTCTAGCTCTTAATTCTTCAACTTTTCTCTCTATATCTGAAAGTTTTTTCTCTAAATCCTTTACTTCTGTCTCGGCTTCAATCTTAATTTTTTTCCTATGCTCTTCTGTAAGCTCTCTGCCACAAACCGGACATCTATTCTCTTTAATATTTTCTAAATTCTTTATAATTTGAATTAATTGTTCTTTTCTTCCTTTAATAGCACCTTTTGAGTTTTGCAGATTATCTATTTCTTTTTCAATGTTATCTATTTCTTTATTTACATTATCTAAAGAAGGAATACTTCCAAGCGACTTTACTTCTTTTTCTATTTTTTCCTCTCTCTTTAATTTATCATTTAGTAGGGATTTCAAGGAATTATACTCGTTATAAGCCTCTTCTATTTTTTCCTTTCTTTCTTTTAATTCCTCATATCTTTTTGCGTCATCTTCTAAGCTATTCTTTTTAGCTAAGTTATGCTCGTACTCTTCAATTTCTTTTTCTAAGGTATTTAATTGATCCTTTAAGCTCTTTTCAGATTTTCTTAACTCATGTAATTCGCTAAGTAAGCTTTCTCCTCCTTCAAGATAACTATTTTCTTCAATTTCTTTTTCTAATTTTTCTTTTTCACTTTTTATTTTATTATAGTTATCAACATCTTTTTCTACAGATTTTTTTCTTTCAATCAAAGAATAAAGTCTACCAGTTAATTCCAAATATCTATCTCTTTTTCTTTTTAGTTCATCAAATTTTGCTGAATTGTCTTTTATCTCTTTTTCTTTCTCAATTTTTTTGAGCTTAAGGTCTTCCAATTTTTTCTTGCTCTCTTCAATTTCTTTTTCTAATTTTTCTTTTTCTATTTTCTTATTTTCATATTCAATTTTTCTATTTTCTAAGTATTTTAGTTCGCTCTCAATTTCTTTCTGAACAGAGTATAGTGGTCCTGTGGAAGAAGTTAATTTCTCTAAGTTCTCTATTTTTAATATCTTTTTAAGAACATCAGGCAGTTCCTTAAATATATTTTCTATTTCTCCTTGCCTTATAATTACTGTAGAAAGTAAAATATCCTTATCTAATTTTAATATCTCTTGGATTTTTCTATCTACTTCCTTTCTACCTCGTGCAATGCCTATATTATTTTTTGCAATAAAATCGTTAGAGCTATTTACTATGTCTCTTTTTATTAAGTATAAATTATTACCGTCTCTAATTTCGGTTTGAACTATCCCTGTTGATTTACCTTTTTTAACTAAATTTTTTATATTTCCTCTAGAGCTTTCTGAAAACAATGAAAATACAATGCCATCTATTATTGATGTTTTGCCAGCTCCATTTTGCCCAACTATAGCATTTATACTTCCTTTAAAGTTAATTTCAGAGCTTTCATGGCTTAGGAAATTTTGTAAAAATATCTTTTCAATTTTCATTATTCAACACCTGCAAATTTTTTAATGATAGTATAAATATCATCTGAATCATAATTATTAATTATTTCTAAAATAAGTTTAGATTCTTCTTCGGTATAGCCAGAATTTTTAAGATATGTCATTATAATTTGAGAAATGGTACTATCCTTGGGAAATTCTACATTTTTTTCTTCTCCGTAAGTTGTATTATCTTTAGCTATTCTATAAAATTCCGTTACGTTTTCTAATATTGAAAGCTTTTTGAATAACAAGCTTTTACTCACGGCTTCTCCTTCTAGTATAATATGTAGTATAGGCTTCTTTTTACATTTTGAAAAAATCTTCATTAAATTGTTAATTTCGCTATCCAAATTTTTTGTATTTATAGTAACAATTTTTTGTGGTCTAATATCAGTATTTATTTTCTGAATTTCGATTTCTTTCTTTGACAAATCTATTAAATAACCTCCTTTTCCATCTTTCTCCCATGCTTCTATTTCATCGTCTCTAATAATCTCTGGAGAACCTGCTATACCTAACTTTCCATCTCCAAGATTTTCTATAGACCTAGAATGAAAATGACCAAATGCATAATAATTAAATCCTTTAGGTAATTCTCCTTCTTCTAACTGCCAAGCTCCTTCATAAGGCAATTTACTTCTTAGACCTTGATGGAGCATTAAGATATTTCTATCTCCTTCAGGCTTTATTGATGATAATTTTTTAAGTAAAGTTTCTCTGGCTACTGTAGGTATATGTTTTATCCCGTAAATTCTCAATCTTATATTATCTTTATTTATTTCATAGCCTTTTTCGTCACCAGTTAAGAAAACTAATAAGTTTAGTGATTCTGCTAAAATTCTTTGGGGATAAATTGCTCCTCTCCTCTTAGGAGTGTCATGATCGCCAGCAATACTAATAAATGGTATTTTTCCTTGTATTCTCTTCAAATTATCTATCGCAACTTTCATGGCAGACATTTGAGGATGATAGGTATCAAAGAGGTCTCCAGTGTGAATTATTGCATCTACATGCTCTTTAATTGCATAATCAATAAGTTGCGTAAATGTTTCATATATGTCCTCCTCTCTGGAGTCAAGATTATATTTTCTTGCACCTAGATGAGTATCAGAAATATGAAGAATTTGCATTATATACTCACCCGAAGTCTGCCAAACTTTCATGCAATTTATCTTCTTCCTCGGCTTTTTCCCATTCTCTTCTCATATCTGGATCTGTTCCGCCTAACGTTCCATTGAATAAATCAATTTTAACGAATGCTGGAATTTTAACAAGATTTCCTATTATCAATGCTTCTCCTACTCCTAATGAAGAAAGTTGCTCCACAAGATCTTCACTCAAGTTATCGCTAGCTTCTAGTACGTATTTCTTATCTGAAGGCTCTACTATTTTTAAAATAATCTTATTTGTCATTTGACTTAAGATATTTTCATCCAAACCTTTAGGCCTCTGGCTAACTATTATTAATCCAACGCCGAATTTCCTACCTTCCCTTGCAATTCTAGATGCCCAGAATTTAGTCAATGTATCATCATTTTTAGATAAAAATACATGCGCCTCTTCTATTACTATAATTACTGGGAATCTTAGACCAGTTCCTTTTCTTCTATATTCTTTCCTTGCGTCTAGTATTCTTCTCAAATAATGCGATACTATTGCGTCCATTGCGTCTTCGTCCAAAGGACTTATATCGACAACGTTAACACTATGCGTTTTTAGATTGGAAATTATATCTTTAGAAGTTAGGTCAATAATTCCAGAATATTTATCAGCAAATTCTTCTAGCTTATTCTTAACTTCATCTACTGAGTCTTTTTTTGCCCCTTTACCTTCTTGTTCATCTATCAAATCTTCTAGATCCTTTATAAACGTTTGATTTAATTTCTCAAAGTCAATATCTGCAGATTTAATTTTCTCTTGAACAGATTTTTGGTATTTCGTGAATGCTCTCCTTATAATCCTATACTGTATAGGAGCATTGCCTCTAATTTCTAACAATGTTGCAAATTCTCTAGGATTTAAATATAAAGGATTTAATTTTGGCTCTATATTATGTAAAGGATGTATATCGCTTCTGTAATACTCTCCGTGATAATCAAATATTAATACAGATCCTTTAATATCTGCTATTCTTTGAGAAAGAACGGCCACGGTGTTAGACTTACCGCTCCCTGTAGCAGCAAGTATTGCTAGATGTCTAGCTAACGCTCCGACCCTTATATTTACCGGAACATTTGTTCCAATTAATCTGCCTAAGGTAATATCTCCTTCTGAAAAGATCTTCCTTAAATCCTTTTCTTCTGCTAAACTTACCGGTGTACCTGCGATAGGAGGCAAATCTGGCTGAGAATTTGAATTCAAGTTGTAAAGGAGTTTAACAGTAGCTTTAATATAATGAGGGATCTTGCCATCAAATCTATTTAACCTCTCTACAATTCCTACATCTATTGTATTTCCATCTATCATTGGGCTTCCTCTTGTAACGTTTATAATCAAACCCAGAACTTTTTCATTATCATATTCCATTGTTACGTAAAGACCTAACCTAACGGGCTTTACGGCAAGAATTGTAGCTTGTTGAGGTGTTGCATCACCAATAACGTAACCTATAATCATTACATAAAAATACGATAGTTACATATATAAACTATACGAAGGAGAAAAAGGTAATACAAAAAATTAAAAAGCTTATAAGGCTTTTGCGACTTTCTTAGCTGTTTCTGCTATTTGTTTCTCTTGTTCTGCATATGCGCAGAGCATTGCTTCTATGTCTGCATGTCCTTCTTCTTTTGCTTTCATTGCGACATCATTGTACTCTGAAATATGCTCCATATCTTCTTCTCTAGCAAAGTCGCTTAGCATTGCTAATACCTTTGCTGTACTCTCGGCTATATCTTTCTCTTGTTCAGCATATGAGCATAACATCTTTTCTACATCTAGATGTCCTTCTTCTTTTGCTTTCATTGCAACATTATCGTATTCTGCTACATGTTCCTGGTCTTCTTCCTTTACAAATTCTCCAAGAAGTTTTGTTACGTCTGCATTCTGTAATAGTTTTTCAAATATGCCCATAGCATGTCCATACTCTACTCTTGCTTTTTCTCTCAGAAGTCTTGCCTCTTCCTTTCTTCCTAATGCCTCTAATTTATCTGCCAAGAATGTTAGGGTTAAATAGTCTTCTGCGTTTGCCTTAAATAGTTCCTTTAATCCCATTTCGGTCTCCTTTCCAAGAGCCATTTAGGACCACTGAAATATTATATAAGAGACGAAGGTTATAAACTTTAATTAAAATGCCTAAATAATACAGCTAACATAATATTACATACTTGCAACTAGCTTAAAAGAAAGAGGTAACATTAATTAGTATGAAATAAAGTATTTAAATGATAATGATGATTGACTTCAATGCTGAGTAGTGAAGAAGTAACCCGAAACTGAAAGTTAATTTTCTCGGAAGCGAATTTTACATTCATGATAACAACCAAAAGGATGAGGGCATTAGAGATAAACTCAGAGGCATTAGGAGTTCCTACATTATTATTAATGGAAAACGCTGGTAGAAGCGTTAAGGACGAGATTATCAAAAAGTTAGGTAATGTTAAAGGCAAAAGTGTTTACGTTTTTGTAGGTCATGGGGGTAAAGGTGGTGACGGTCTAGTTGCAGCGAGGCATTTAGCTTCTGAAGGAGCTAAAGTAACTGTAATTCTACTGGGAGAAAATAAGCATAAAGATGCATTACTTAATTTAGCTGCAGTTCAAGAAATGGATTATTCAATTAATATAATTACAATAAAAGATCCAGAAGAACTTAAACCGGTAGAAGGGGATATCCTAATAGACGCGCTACTGGGTACCGGATTTTCAGGAAAGCCCAGAGAGCCGTTTAGAACTGCAATTAAAGTCTTTAACCAGAGTAAAGGCTTTAAGGTTTCGATAGATGTGCCTTCAGGAGTCGATAGCGATACTGGCGAAACGCCTGGGAATTACGTAGTCCCTGATTTAGTAGTTACATTTCATGATATGAAGACAGGCTTATCAAAGTTTAATTTTGAGACAAAAGTTGAAAATATAGGAATTCCTCCAGAGGCTGAAATATATGTAGGGCCTGGAGATCTTATGGTTAATATAAAGAAAAGAGAGATGAAAAGTAGGAAAGGTGCAGGTGGTAGGGTATTAATAATAGGTGGTAGTAAAACTTTTAGTGGTGCACCGGCACTAGCAGGATTAGCAGCATTAAGGACAGGAGCAGACTTAGTTTACATAGCTTCTCCTGGGCAAACTGCATATACAATTGCCTCATATTCTCCAGATTTAATAGCGATAAAGTTGAATGGAGAAAATATTAACCCTGGTAATTTAGATGAGTTAAAACCATGGATAGAAAAGTCTAATGCTATAGTTATAGGCCCAGGGATGGGCTTAGCAGAGGAAACCATTGAAGCCTCAAAGGAAATCGTTACTTACTTAAAGGAAATAAATAAACCTGCAGTTATTGATGCTGACGCATTAAAATCCATAAAAGGGTTTGAGCTTTATCCATTTGCAGTAATTACTCCTCATGCAGGAGAATTCAAAATATTCTTCGGTTACGACGTAAAGGATAATCCTAGAGAGAGAATTTCTCAAGTAATTGATAGTGCAAAGAGGGCTAATTGTGTAGTATTATTAAAAGGTTATTTTGATATAATCTCTGACGGTGAAAGATTTAGATTAAATAAGACCGGCAATCCAGGGATGACAGTAGGAGGTACTGGTGATACTCTTACTGGAATTGTTGTCACATTAATGGCTCAAGGCTTATCTCCCTTTGACGCCGCTTCCATAGGAGCATTTATAAATGGACTAGCAGGTTCATTAGCTTATGCTAAGTACGGAAATCACATAACTCCTAGTGATTTAGTAAATGAAATTCCTGAAGTAATAAATAATCCGTTAGAGGCTTTTAAGAAAAAACCATATATTAGAGTCCTTTAACTTTTTATTGCTTCTAAAGCTTTATCAGCGTGTTCTTCAGCTTTTTTAAGATTCTTAAAAACGTGAGTTATTTTACCATTCTCGTCAATAACAAAAGTAACTCTTTGAGCACTAGTTCCTTTTTCATTTAAGACTCCATAAGAATTTATGATTTTCTTTTCTTTATCTCCTATAAGAGGGAATTTTGCTCCATATTTTTCAGCAAATTTTTTAGCAGAAGAAAGACTATCAGCGCTAACTCCTATAACTTCCGCATTTAATTTTACTATTTCATCATAAAGCTGTACAAATCTTTGTAGCTCTCTTGTGCATCCTGCCGTGAAAGCTTTAGGATAGAAGTAAAGGATAACCCTCTTCTTTCCTTTATAATCAGACAATTTAATCTTACCTAAAGTAGACTCCACTTCAAAATCTGGTGCCTCTTGGCCTACGTCTAGCATGTTATAGTAATTTCTAAGCAATATTTAAAAGCCTTAACTCAGATAATACCCTCCAAATGAGAAAGATTCCTAAAACTATGTCTACTCAACATCCAGATAATGCTAGAGTTCCAGAATGGGCAAAAAGTGAGGTCATAGAAGGAGACGATGAAGTGATAGAGGCTTACTATTCTTATATGAATTTGGGAATTCACGAAGTAATGTGGGACGCTGAAGGGAAGGACGTTGATACTCATGTTGTGAGAAAATTACTTTCATCGTATGCCGAATATTTTAAAGAGAATATAATAGGTCAAGACGTATTCTTAACTTATAGACTACCAAATCCAAGAATCGAAGGCGCAGAAAGAAAAGTTTTCGCTGAAACTATGGAGAGTATTCCAGTAGCTTACGATCTAGCTGAGAAATTTTATGGCAAAAAAGTAATTCCAGTATTTGAGGTAATTTTACCTTTTACTACCGATTATCAAGAGCTAGTTTCTGTTGCAAGATATTATGAAAAAGCCGTTGCTGGAGAAGAAGATATTGAACTATTTGAAGGAATTCACGTAAGGGATCTTGTAGGCGAAATATATCCAAAAAGAGTAGAAGTTATACCTTTAATTGAAGACAAAGACTCTTTATTAAGAATAAGGGAAATAGTAGGTGGGTATTATAAAGTAATAAAGCCAACTTACATGAGAGTTTTCATAGCTAGATCGGATCCGGCAATGAATTATGGGATGCTAACTGCTGTACTTTTGGCAAAATTTGCGCTAAGTACCCTATATAAAATGAAAAATGAGTTGGGAATAGAAATATTCCCTATAATAGGCGTAGGATCTCTACCTTTCAGAGGTCATCTTAGTCCTAAAAATTATGAGAACGCATTAAAAGAATATAAAGGAGTTTATACTTTTACAATCCAGTCAGCTTTTAAATATGACTATGATGAGAAGGAAGTCAAAGAGGCCGTTCAGAAAATTAATGAGAACAAAGTAGAAGAGCCTATAGTATTTGATGAACACGAAGAGGGTTTATTGAAGAAAATTGTTGAGAATTACGTATCTTCTTATCAGCCTATAATAGAAGCTCTTGCACCAGCAATAAATTTCATTGCACTTAACTTGCCCAGGAGGAGAGCTAGAAAGTTGCACATAAGCCTATTTGGTTACGCTAGAAGTACCGGAAAAGTAACATTACCTAGAGCAATTAGCTTTGTTGGTGCAATGTACACTCTAGGTATTCCTCCAGAAATAATTGGATTATCATCGCTTTCAAAGTTATCAGAGGAAGAATGGGATTTCTTAAAAGAGAATTATATAATGTTTAATCATGACCTTAATGAGAGCGGGAAGTACGTTAACTTGGACGCACTAGAGTATTTAAAGGAAATATGGAACATAGATGACGAAGTTATTAATAAAATAAAAGAGGACATAAAGTTTGCTGAGAGTATTGGAATAAAAATTGGAGGTAATGATTACGAGTCTAAAAAACACGTATTATTATCTTCTTTAGCCTTGCTTGCTTGTAAGGAAAAGAAGTACGATGAAATGAAGGAGAATATAAAAGAAATGGCATTAATAAGAAAGTCACTTGGCTAATTCAAGAATTTTTTCTGCAATATCTAATACTATCCCGTCTTCATAAGGTAAACCGCTTACCATTAATCCTATAGGCAAGTCGTTTACTTTACTGACTGGTAATGAAATAGAAGGTGCATTTACAAGATTGAATAGTTCTGTATTAGATACCAAAAGTTTTCTATATTCTTTTTCTCTTCCTACTACCTCTGAAATCTTTGGTGCAGGAATTTTTGTAGTAGGAGAAATTATCGCGTCTACGCTGTCAAAAGCTCTAACATATTCTTCGAAAATTACTCTTCTTGCTCTTAGTGCGTCAATATAGTCTATTGCTCTGATTTGTAAACCTTGCATTAGTAATTCCTTAACATCTGGGAAATACATTCCTGGAGTTGACTCTATCCAATCCCTATGATATGAGGAACCTTCTGCAAGGGCTATCGTTCCCCTTACATTACTTCCAAATCCTTCTAGAAAGTTTAACCTAAGATCAATTAAATCGAAGTACGAAGAAAGCTTATTCAATATACTTTTTAGCGAATGTGAAGCGGGATCATCCTTAAATAGGAGAACTCCTAATCTGGGCCTAGTCCTTACCTTGGATACCAAGACATGTTTATTTTCAATAGGTATTACGGCATCTAAAACCCTCCTTAAAGTAGGAATATCCCTCGTTATAAATCCTATTGTATCTAAAGTCCAGCTGAACGGAATAACTCCGTCTATAGGTATAATTCCGGTAGTTGGTTTAAATCCTATTACTCCGCAAAGTGAAGCAGGAATTCTTATAGATCCTCCAGTATCCGTCCCCACTCCAACATCAACCATTTTTAATGCTACAGCAACTGCAGATCCTCCGCTAGATCCTCCGCTTATTCTTTCAGGATCATAGGGGTTTCTAGCAGGTCCGGCAATAGACGAAGTATTTGTTGCACCTATCGCAAATTCGTGAGTATTTGTTTTCCCTACTATTGTTCCTCCTTCTTCCAAGATTTTATCTACTATCCATGCGTTCCTATTAGGTATATAATCTTTTAGGATTTTTGATCCTGCAGTAGTTTTAATTCCCTTAGTTAATATAATATCTTTTACTCCAAAAGTCAATCCCTTAAGCTTTCCCTTATCTCTTCCTTTTATTTCATGTATTGTTATAAATGCGTTGTATTTTGAATTTAATTCTTCTAACTTCATCTTCACTCACGTAAATAAGTGGTTCAGGTAGCTTTGTAGAAAGAATGTCTTCTGAGCTCATTTAAAACACTCTCTATTATGCCATCAATTTCACTCTCATTTATACCTTTTTCCTTACTCACTTTTTCCTTTATTATACGCTCGACAATCGAATAATTCTTATAGGTCTCATTAAGCTTTTTCCAATCTATTCCTTTTAGTGCTTCAGAAATCCTTTTATCAAAAGGTAACTTACCTTCAAGCATTAAAACTGCAATGATAGGATAACCTATATAATTCCTAAACTTAGTTCCATTATCGTCACTAAATACCTTCTCTCCTTCAACCTTTACGGTGTATTTTCTATCTCCCTCTGAGGAAGTAACGATGTAATGATCTTCAGCCTTGGCAATTCTTCCATCAGCTATTGCACCTAAAGCTTCCAAAACCTTTATCCTAGGAGGTAATTTTAGTTTCACGAATTAAATTACGTTACTAAGTATAAAAATGCTTTCTTCATCATAATTTTTAAGCAATATAAACATGTTTAAACTAATGAAGGCAGTTGTTGTTATAGGCCACAAACAAGGATATAAAGTACAAGAGGTCCCAGATCCAAAACCTTCTGATGAAGAGGTTATAATAAAAGTAGATAGAGCAGCGTTATGTTATAGAGATCTATTGCAACTCCAAGGATATTATCCAAGAATGAAATATCCAGTAATATTAGGCCACGAAGTTGTAGGTACAATAATACAAAAAGGTAAGAAAGTTGAAGGGTTTGAGGAAGGAGATAAGGTAGTCTCTTTACTTTATGCCCCTGACGGAACTTGCGAGTATTGTAAACAAGGAGAAGAAGCTTATTGTCATTCTAGGTTAGGATACTCTGAAGAGTTGGACGGATTTTTTGCAGAATATGCAAAAATAAAAGTTACAAGCCTAGTAAAGGTTCCTAAGGGTACTCCAGACGAAGGAGCAGTTTTAGTCCCTTGCGTTACGGGAATGATTTATAGAGGTCTAATGAGGGCACATCTAAAGCCTGGAGAAACTGTGCTAGTTACTGGAGCAAGCGGAGGAGTAGGAATTCATGCAGTACAAGTTGCAAAAGCTTTAGGAGCTAAAGTAATAGGCGTTACTACTTCAGAAGAAAAAGCACCTTTTATTAAAAAATTTGCAGATCACGTAATAGTAGGTAAAAAATTTGCTGAAGAGGCAAAGAAAATTTCAGATGTTCACGTTGTAATAGACACTGTGGGAACTCCAACCTTTGATGAAAGCTTAAAATCGTTATGGATGGGTGGAAGAATCGTACAAATAGGCAATGTAGATCCTTCTCAAGCTTATCAGCTTAGATTAGGTTACGTAATACTTAAAGATATTCAAATAATAGGTCATGCTAGTGCAACTAAAAAAGATGTAGAAGGAGCGTTAAAACTTACTGCAGAAGGTAAAATTCAACCAATAATTGCTGGGACTGTAGGAATAGATGACATAGATAAAGGGTATGAACTATTGAAGGATAAGAATAAGATAGGTAAGGTGTTATTAAAACCCTAAATTTTTATTTTAATGAGTGAGAAATATCAATGTGAAAGTAAAATTAACATGGGTTTACGTACCCTCAGACTTACTTCCTCATGACGAAAAAGATGACGACAATGATATGGAAGTTATAGCTGATGGAATATTGGAAGAGTTTGAAAAAGGAGAAAAGGAAGATCTGGAAATTGATGAGAGGATCTTAATTCCTGCGTCTATTTTATCTTCAAGGATAATTGAAGATCTACCTTCTAATTTGTCATATTTTTTAGGTAGATGGGGAGGTAAGTATTATTCTGGGGATATTTCTGGAGCGCTGGGAGAAATAATAGTTTACACAGTCCTGGAAGAAAAGTTTGGGGTAAAATTACTTGATATTTTACCATTAAGAGAAGTAAAATTCATGGGGATGATAACTGACACTTTTATTCATATAGGGAAGTATGAAAAATTAAAGGAGTTTTTAGGCGATAAGGATGGAAAATCGTTACTTTTTGTTAACGTTAGATCCTCAGTAAAATTTGATAAAGCCACAGTGAGGAAAAATATTACTAAAGATTTAATAACCTCAGAGAGTTTAAGATATCCAGATAACTACTCATTACTTTCTTACGTTTTTGGAGACGGAAATATAATGATGGTGGTGGTCAGGCCTTGAATTGCGAGGACGAATTAAAAGAAGCGATGATTTTAGCCTGGATAGGCGATAGGGAAGGAGTTAATAAAATTACAAAAGAATGCATAAAGGAATTATCGTCATATAGATCAGCAATAAAAGATATTACGAAGATAAAAGAGGAAGTTAACAGAGAATTTGAAATCCCCAAAAAATTGAGGGAAAAAGGAATTACTGACGAAGATCTTCTAGGACTAGCCTTACTCAGATTAGCAAGAAAGATTTCACTTACATCAGATTTGAATCCTAAAAATGATGGGAAACTAAAGTATATCATAATAGACCTAGGGAATAAAAAAATATTAAGAGGATATTGTAAGGAATGCAAAGGATTCCATTATATCATACTAAAAGACAACATAGGGTTTGCAGTAGAATATGACCAAATTATTTATGCAGAATTTTTGCAAGGAGATGAGAAAAGCGTTATGGACGTAATAAAGAGGGAAATAATAAACAAATAACGACTCTTGAATATTAAAGTTTGTCAAATTCCTTCTTTATTTTCTCTAGTAATTCCTTCTCCTCCTCGTCTAAAGAATTAACATTAACAATATCTATTTCAGACTTTATTAATTCCTTTAATGCAATTATTGCATCTTTTCTACTATGAAAGGGACTTATATCCTCATCTAATCCATTATAAGCGTATTTATGAATTCCCAGCATAGCAGTAGTTAAAGTAACTAGGCCTTTAAATCCTAGATCTTCTAAATCTCTAGCTATTCCCATTAATCCAGTAGTTGGGGCTGAATAACCTATTCTTAGGTACCATTTTATATCATCTTCCTTACCTTCCTTCTTTTTCTTTTCTATGATTTTATTAAAATTGGATACAACTAAAGAACTCATGAGAGCTTTCCATGAAAGGAAAAGCTTGCTTGCAGAATTTCTAGTATAACCTTCCTTAAGCATTTCAATACTTAAATAAAGTTCCTGCAGTGCCTCAAGCAATCTAAGCCTCGAGTACTTTTCCGGCTCTCTCGTAAACTTAGGTAACTGTGATTCCATGATTAATTTATCCATTATTGACCTAAAGAACTTAAATCTTAATTTTTTATCAATCATGAGCAAAACTTTAAAAGGTATTATTAAAACCGCGCTTTAGCTAAATAATTTTAGTCCATTAATTTCACTTTATTTATGCAAAGATTTCTAATCCTAAATGAAGATCAAGCAAAGCTCGTCTTAGATAATATTAACTTTAAAATTTTAGAATTACTAGTTTCAGAAGAACTAAACGCAACTTCTCTATCGGAAAAATTAAAGGTTCCTTTGCCTACTTTATGGAGAAGGCTAAGTAAACTTGAAAAATACGGACTCATAGAAGTTACAAGAATAGAGCGTAAGAGAAACTTTAAGACGAAATATTACAGAGCAAAGGCAGTATATTTCGTTTTACCTTTAAGTATTCCCCTTCACCCTAAGGATCCTATAGCAAGAAAGGCTTTAGAATTTCTTTCTGCATTAAAAAAGATAATGGATGATAAATATAAAAAATATAATGAGATTCCTAAAGGAATTGATCCTATGGACTATGCTGTAATTCTTGACGCTTTCGTAACTTTTTCAACGTTTTTAGAAAAAGAAGAGGAGATGAGAAAAATCTTAGATGAAGTTGAACGACGACTGCTTTCATTAATGAAAGTGACTCATTAATATTCTTTCTCGTTAACAAAAAGTATGAACTTATGTATTTTAATAGGGGCGTTAATTTCGATTTTTATAGGCATTATTCCTCTTTTCCTAGTAAAGAGAGATTGGAAAGTAATACTAATAGCCGGAGTTGCTTACATATTAGCCATAGTAGGAAAGGAAATCATACAACTGGCGTTCTTATCATTTTTCTTAACTCCTCAGATTCCTACTTATATTGCTTACGGAATATTAACTACCATCTTTGAACCAGGTTTTGCGTACCTGTTCTCACGTTTTATAAAAGAAAATCCTAAGACTTACGGAATAGGCTTAGCCTTCTGGGAGAACGCAATATTATTAGGCTTACTCGAACTACCTTATGCTTTTATTGAAACTACTACAACTGTTTTACCATTATTACTTTACCTCATCATTATAAGGATAATGGATAGAACTTCCTCTCTTCTCCTTCATTATAGTTGGGGGATTTCAGCGTATTACAGTTTCTGGAGAAAAGAGTTAAAGTACATATTCACTGTAGCACCTTTAGGCATGGTTGATAGCTTGACAGCATATGTTAATTTAACTCATTCATCTTATTTTATTATAGCAATTCCTTTCATGATAGTGAGTATTGTAGGTTTTCTTTTAGTAAAATACTATTTCAAACTGTCATAGCCAAGTATTTTTCGTATATAGAATTACTAAGACTGCATTAAATATGAGTTATCCGTTAAGGAGATTTAGCAAAACTTAGAAGAGGAATTAATACAGACCCTTAGTTGAGGTTGCAGATAACCCATTAGAAGACGACGAGTATGTTATAAATAAAATAAGTAAAATTGTACAGAAGATTATTGAAGGTTAAGCTGTTTATCCTTATTTTCTTACATAAAGGACTTTTCCATAAATTTTTAATACATCGGTTCTGTCAAATTCTACTAATGCGTCTAAATATTCATTGTGGGTCTTGATGACATAATCTACCCTGTCTCGCATCCTCTCTAGGATCTTTTTCTGCTCGTCAGTTAACTTGTTAGCTACCACCATTTTGAACTCCTTATTAAATATTACATCTATACTACTTATAATATTTATCTTCACTTTATGCCATTTTTGTAAAAATGCGATGATTCAGAGCAGTGATGAAGTGCTAAATTTAATGTAGATAATATATTGCTGGTCTCTTTGTAAAGTAGTCCTCTATTAAGATAATAATATATTGTTATTTTATGTTTTATGCACAAAAAGTAGTAAAATAAAAATAGTTTATCTCTTTTGTTCAAAATAAAAGTCAATTAGTTTATGTAAAGATAAAGAAATAATGAAATAATCGCATTATTACAATATTCATATAATGATAATAATTGACAAAAGAATCTGAGCTAAAAGATTTAAAATACCCGTTTAGCAACACCCCTAAATGGGGGCGGGGAGCCCCCGGAGGTGGTTGAATGTCTTTTTCGCCCACATTAATGAAGGGGGGTTTCCGAGAGGTGACGAAGGACCCGGGCTGATCTAAGCCCGCCCCCATTATATTTTATCCTTCTTCCTTATTTATACTTTTCCATGTCAATGTTGTACTTCTTAGCGTATTCTTTTAGGCCTAAGTCTAATACCTCGTCGGCAACATCTGAGTATCTTTTCCCTATGTCTACAGCTATCTTCTTTATTATCCTGGCGTATTGAGGGCTTACCCACAGTTGTTCCTTATCTGTTGAGTGAGAGATCATTTATCTCAATATATATGTTTAAAAACTTTACTGTTAAGATAAGGAGATAGAATAAACTCCCCAGTTTATTAAAAAATTCAGCTCTGCTATTAACTACTACTGAAAGTTTGAGAAGTGACGCTGTTCCAAAAATTAAGGATTACTGTTTCATTTACGCCTTAATATAAAGAACGTAGCTCTCTTTCAATTTAATGAAAAATTAGTGCTCCGGCGAGATTTGAATCGGGTCACAGGCTCGAAAGGGCTGTTTTGTTTTCTAAGAAAGGTTTTAGAAATACGTTAAGGTTTCCTCTTTACTTGTTTAAGTTAATGGAGAAAAGTAGAGATGAAAATATGATTTCTAGTTATAGTTGAAGAGTAAGAAGGTTTCTGTTAAACTCCGTTTGTCCCTACACTTTCATTTCAATCATTTTATGTTCAATCATGATCGAGTGTAGGGACTTAGCCCTCAACCACTGTAGGTGGGTCATGGGACTCCAACGGCACGGGGCTCACATCTCCGTAATCTCCCTCACCCTTTTGGGCATAGCCCACATCGGTGTGAGAGATCATTATTTATCAACAAAAATTCGTTATAAACAGACAAAAAGATTTCTATTAACGTGAAAAAGGATTCAGCCCATATCTTTTTCATTAAATTAATAATCTCCTTAGCAATATTTAAACAAACTTCTGCATCTTCCCTATCTAAACCGTAAGATAAATACTGTCCTCTTGTTCTAGCATTCTCTAAAAGTATTAATTC
>Ga0208549_100321_pt1 | contig 21786 bp, 27 predicted proteins | sample BED_host_MetaG_FD_187135 | JGI IMG/M metagenome (GOLD analysis project Ga0208549, IMG submission 187135) | Hot spring microbial mat communities from Yellowstone National Park, Wyoming, USA - BED_host_MetaG (SPAdes) (version 2) | ecosystem: Environmental > Aquatic > Thermal springs > Hot (42-90C)... | reverse complement strand
CTAGGGAGAGCACGTTCGTTTGGGTTTACAAACTTCTAGGTAGGTCATTATGCTTACATGTGTAGAAACTTATGCAAAACCCAACAACTACAGTTGTCTAGGCACAGTTATTTTTATTAACCCCAGTTTATACTTTGTAAATGCACCATTGGACACAGAAGACCATGAAGAAAAGTATGGTGGTCATGTTGGGGAAAGCTTTTTAAACCCCAGTTTTACCCCAATTATGACCCACATGCAAAACCAAACAAACCAGGTCCACGGAAAAACACAGGAGAGGTCCACGGTTGATGAATACACAGAAAAACGCATAGCACATGCATTGTGTGCTGACAGGGTAATAGAAATCAAACCTGTGAGTGAGAATACATACTTTGTAGCATATGACTACTGTGAGAATGGTTGGTGCTACTATGTTGAGAGTTATGTTACACTTTCTGATAGGGTTATACGTGAGAAAATCATTAGAATGATGTAAGCACATTCATAGGTTAAACCTTTAAAACCCCAATTTTTCCCCATTTTTGGTCAGTATGGCAAAGGCTGAACTCATACAGATAGCAAAGGTACTTTGTGAATACTTTGTTTCAAACTGGGACCACTACAGAGTTAATATACATAATCCCAACATCATAAAGATAACACCAACAAACATAAAGGATGCACTACGTGAGAAATTCCCAATAGAAACAAGCTTAAGAGAGCAAAGAGCAAAGACCATAGTTTACCCATGGCTTTCGGAATTGTTGAAAAAAGAGTTTGAGGAAAAAGGCTTCAGGGTAGAGAAAAAGATAGTGAAAAACGGAAACCGTAGTAAATACACAATCTTATATGTCTATAGGCAATAGGGTAGTAGTATGAGGTTAAATTTTGCTGTGTTTACTAGGGAATGTGAGCCTTATCTTAAAGTTAATTATTCAAATCGTGAGTATATAGAGCCAAAAGGTGATTCTGTCTTTTTTGTGGATGTGGGATTAAAAGCAGTAAAGCATGAAAAATCAGCTGTGTCAATGCATTATTTTAGTTATGTTAAACATTTTGCATTAAAATATCCTACATTATTCATAATCCCTGACTCATGGGATTGGAAAAAACACATACAGAATGCTTATGACTCAATTAAATTGTTGAAAGTTATGAATGTGGATAACATGGTTCCAATACTCACGGTCCATTATTTCCACAATTATGTTGATAAATACAAAGAGTTAGTGGAAATTCTACATGATATATTCCCTGTTGTTTTAATTGGTATTCCTGCTAATATTGTTACTGTATCTCCTACATATCATTTTAAATGCATTGATAGACCCATAGTTTGCAATCAGTACATATATTCTATAATGAGTACTGTTAAGAATTGGGATGTTAAGCTCCATATCCTTGGTATTAGTAAGAAAACCCTGGAATACATTGCCAGGAACAACCTAGATTGTGTAGTTTCTGCTGATTCAGATAAGGCAAGAAGGGATGTAAAACTGATAATTCACAGGGATTACTGTGATGTATTTCATGAATGGCTTAGAGGATATGAACAACCTAGTATTGATGATTTCCTCTTAAAACTGATTAATTAATTATTTTCCTCATTTTCTCTCTCTACCCTGTGCTGTAGCATAAACCTGACAAACTCACTAATGCTTACTTTAAAGTACCACTGACCATTAATTTTCTGTGGTTTTTTCCCTAGGAACTCATGAGGAAAATCCTTTAACAACCCTGACTTTGACCTTGGCTTTATAAGAAATGAGTATATTCCATCACTATTTATCATTTTGTATATTTTCCTCAGTAATTGGGCTGTTTCATCACTAAGTGCTGTTTCTCCCTCAATATCACTAATATTAAAACCAAGCTCTGCAATTAGTTTTTCTAATTCGGTTAGCTCATTGGTTATTCTATCATTATACCTTGCCTTATAGGGGTACACATCAAAGACCTCAGGGTTATCCAAAATGGCATTAATGAGCTTAGCAGGGGTTAGCGATTGCATTCCCAGTACATTCCTTGCTATTTTGTATGCCTCACTGAGCACAGCCTCTTCTGTGCCTATTTCCCATGAGGACTCACTCTCTATGTACTCATTATAAACTTTTGCCAATGCCTCCTGGTAAAGCTGTGTATCTACACCATACACCAGGAAAAAGTGCTTTAGAAAAGCCATTGCCAACTCAAAGATATTGTTTGTTTTTAGTAACTCATTTCTTATGTTAGGATTATTCCACATTTCAATTAAACAACCCATCAAGTGGGTATTTGTACTGAATGGTGATTTTGCCTTTGTCTTTTGGTCTTTCCAATGCAAAATTAATATTCTCCTGCTATAAGCATCAATATTTTCCTTGCCTAATATCTCTATTATCTTACCCTGAGGCAAGTTAGTATTTACAATCAAAGACCTCATTGAATAAAAAATATCACTAAAATCCTTACCCACTCTACTTGCATGCAATCCGATAATTGATGTTTCCGTAGTACTTGCAAGAATAAGGTCAGAGATTGTTTGGAAACCCCTGATCATTAATTCATCAAGAAATAACGGTGCCATATCTATACTCAATAAATTCCTAAGTCTTTCCTGGGTCTTAATGGGGTTATCACCAAGTAACCTGACCTTATTGTGAATAAGACCCAAGGCATTTATTATGGACTTTTGAACTGTGGATTTACCTATGCGTTTTTTCCCTGTGTTAATGACAATCCTATCCTCAAATATGTCCTTTTGCATTCTTAAGGCTGGTGTAAAGACCTTAGCTATAGCAAAAGCCATGTTTGCTAATACATAGTACAAATTTTCCTCATAATTTTCCTTTGACCACTCGAAAAATCTTTGTAGCACTGTAGCATCACATACCCTATCTAACATAGGATATGGCAAAGCACCATCATGAAAACCATCAGGATAGAACCCCTGGTAAATGTAATCATTTTCAGTCTTTGCATTCCTCAATAAAGCCCTTATCAATGCCTTTGCCATACTCTCTGATGTTATTCCTTTATCGGTTTTTGTGAACCACTCAATCAATTCAGCTGGGTCATTGGTTATGAAAACTTGATTGTAACTATTTGTGTATATGTAAACTTCATCATTCAAATACTTATCACGTATTAATTTTACATTTGGAACACCACTATATATGGTTATCCTACTTTCTTCATTATCCTTAGAAAACAATAGGTCAATACCATGCTGGCATTTCAATAATTCATGCTCACTCTTTCCTATCACAATAATACCTAAGCTTTCACATTGACTTTCATATTGACTCACTATAGTTTTTTCCTCTTTCTGTGTTGTTTCTCCATACAATATATTACGTGAAATGACTTGGAAATCACCACTATCTATTTCAAGCCCTGCATCTCTGAATTTCTGAAACATATCATAATTCTCAGAAACATGAAGGCCTACTTTTACTCCATTTAGGCATACTTTCTTATTATCTGAATTTATACATACATCAAATAACCCATCTTCCCTCTTTAGGTATTCCACTACATATTTATTGTATTTGAATTTATTCATTTGTGCTTCCATGCTCCATGCACCTCAGTATCATACCTACTAACTCACTATCACTTAATTGGGATAATGCCTCATGAGGCAATGCAAAGACCCAGCTGTGGTTTCCCCTGATATACCAACCATTGAGTTCCTCAGTAAGGCAAGCAAGCACTCTATAGATTTCCCTCAATGTCTTTGAGCTTATCATTATCCTCTGCTTTTCACTCATTTCCGCTATGTACTTAGACAGCCTATAAGTGTTGATGTAGGTAACATTGCCTTTGTTACCATTATCAAAATGTTTTAATAACTGAGTAACTGTTTTCACTATTTTTTCTACCTCATACATTTTTACCTGCATAATGACTAAATACCCAGATTTTACCCCACTAATAAGCTTTTTCCTACATTTTTAACCAACATAGGGAGTATTATTTACCCCTCTCTATGAAAAAACTTATTAATACCAAAAAAGACCCCTCACTGATGGGAGAGATAGCTGACCAAAAAAGACGTATATCAATAATAACACCACCACTAAGAATCACAGATAGCTTCTGGCTAAGAAATTTGATTGAATGTCCAATAAAAGAATGGATAAGACGCACCACAGGCAATACCCTGGCACCACTGACCCACTTTGCTGAAATGCATGATGCTTACACATCATTACTATACCCTAATGCTGAAAGAGAGGTAGAGGTTACATATAACATCAATGGAAATACAATAAAAGGAAAGATTGATGCAGTGGTTGGCAATTATGTCATTGAGCATAAGAGAATAACAACACCTATATCTCCCTTTTTCGCATCACCTGAGCTTTTGACAGCATTCTCTACAGGAATGCAAATAATGCTATCATCACTAGAAAAAATAGAGCCTGTTATAAATAATGATGGTAGTATTTATGACTTGGTTAAGCCAGGCTGTGAGTCAAAATACCCATTTTCCATTGGATGCTCATCATATAATCTATTTGGTGTACAACTATATGCCAAAGAATTTTACAAAAAAACCCACCACATGATAAAGGAAAATCTTTTCCAGCTTAATAATGAGGAAATAGCCATACTTGCTGAAGAAATAAAAAAAGCTAAACAAATAAATGGCTTTTACTCAATCACAACCTTCATCACAGCCTCATTACAGGCTATTTATTACTCAATCCTATTAGAGGAACAAAGAGGCAAAAAGTATGAACCAGTTGTGTCATTGACCATAACACCAAAGGCACGTGTTTATCCCGTGGTAAATGTAGAATATTATGTGGACTTTGATGGTATTAATAAGTCATACTTCATTAATGAACTCAAAGAGGCTGTTGAAATAGCAAAGAATCCCAAGCAGGTCAGGTTAAGTAGCATTGCATACTTTAAGACTTTACCCTGTAGCCAATGTGATTATCGGGCTGTTTGTAAATTCAGAAAGAATTTTGAGAGGTATGATAAGAATATGAAAGAGCACAATGAGGGAATGACTAGGTTTTTTATATCACGTAATGCATCATTAAAGACTGAAGTACTTTTCGTGAATACTCCATAATTGAGGCTTTATAGCATTCCAACTAAAATTCTCCCTTATCCATGCTACTTTTTCCTCTACCCTCTGCTTAATATCATTATAATTAGTATATATGTATATGAATTTCTCACATGCATCTTCACTATCCCACTCGCCACCAACCCCATCATGGATGGTGTTACCAGGCAAGACAGGTACCATTCTTGCTGTCTTTACCCATAAATACTTGCTCAATCCTGGTGGTGTATATTCAGTCCATGCTCCCGTGTTAGGCATCAACACAGGTATTCCCCTTGCTAAAGCCTCAATACCATTCAGCTCAAAGGAACCACCTCTACTTGGTAAGAGTAATAAATCAGTAATGTCATAGAGGTCAATGAGCCAATCCCGTGGAAACCTACCCTCAATAATAAACGTCTTATATTTAGAGAATTCCTTTAGGGCTGGGTCATTAATATCCATTTTCTTAATAATCAACATGTAATTAATCTTTAACTTATCAATACAATCTATCAATTTCAATGCCAGGTCAGCACCTTTACGGTACCCCGAGTGCCATAAAAAGTATAGGATATAGAAAAGGTTCCTTTTTTGTTTTAGCTCAGTGAGGAACCTAAGCAGTGCATGCTGTGGTTTTCTTCTCTCCCTAAACCACTCATTTTCCAAGCCATGGTACACTATATGTACTGGTACTTTTGCTCCTGATTGGACATAGGCATTGTATGACCACCTACTATTCACAATAAAAGCTGTAGCAAGGTTAGCCATGTCCACAGCCCATTTAGAGAGACTGTTACTGTCAGCTACATCAACACCAATCAATGTGTCTATCCTATCCAGTTTCCTTTTCATCAGTGTTTCCTTAATTTCTCCTACTGTATCAAGTGGGTAGAAGTAGGGATGGAAATATCCACTGAATTTTTGAGTGTTTATTATTGTTCCAAATGAGGATAGTGTTGATGGGAATACATTGTATTTCTCATTTATGATTTCAATGTGTTTTTCAGCCATGTATGTGAATGACATTTCCTTACCTTTGGGGTATAGGTAGTACACTAACTTTTTCATCATATTCTATTGAACAGCCAGGGGATTTATGCTTTAGTGCTATAAATAAAAACCTCTCTATGGTAAGTTAATTGTGAGTGAGGGAGAAAAGAATAGTGTCAGTATAGAAACCGTGGACCCCATTGAGGTAATCATTAATGAGTTTAGCCAATTGATGGATAATATTGATTATCAAATTAGTAATATTATCAGTATCCACATTAGGGATTTATTCGGTAGGGATGAGAGATTTATTGAGTACTACATTACTGTGCTTTCTAATGAGGACAAAATCCGTGAGGTTGTTAAGAGGTTCATTAAGTACTCACTCCCTAAGTTGATTAGTATCATTACTGAGTACCCTGACCCTTCTGACACTAGATTACTTAATCTAAGGAATATGTTGATTAGGGAAATCATTGATAATGCCTTATCCAGGGCTTTCTGTGAGGTTATTCACTCATAGATATCAATATATCACGGTTAATGGTACCCCTTTATGGAGAAAGGTTTATAAACCCCTTGGGGTACCTTATACATGGGGTTAGAAATGGCAAACCAAACAAACCAGGTCCAAGGTAAAACACAATGGAAAAGGATAAAGATACCTCATGAGGCTTATGAACATGTTAAGGAACGTGCTCATGCACGTGGAATGCCAGTTTGGCAATATATAATAAACAGTATGGACTTCTATGAGAGTGCCATGAGGAATGTTAGTGTCAGTGATGTAACAAAGCTTCAGAATGCATCTTACTACTCCATGAAGTTGGCAATGGCAATAGCAGAGTTTATCCACAAAAGGAATGAGGAAAGCTATCAGAAAGCAAAGAAAATCATAGCACAGGTAAGGGATAGGAAACACATTGATGTTTCCGTGTTGGATAAGCTGGTTGATATGTACATGCAAAGGAGAAAGAAAAGCTATGTGAGAGCAATGATGCAGGAATTGGTCAGGATAAACATACTTCTGCTGTCAGGTGGTGGTCATGAATAAGGTCAAAGAAATTGACATAACCAGTGATGGACTTTATTTTGTGGTGAAAGTTGAAAACAACCTATGGGCTTTTGTGGACATAGAAGACCGTGAGGTTATAATTGGTGGTAGTCCTGAGGATGTTATTGCCAAGTTTTACAGCTCAGTATCTAGTGATGACATAGGCCCTAGTGATGTCAGGATAAAGCTATTGAGAAACAACAAAGTAGAGGTTTGTGTAAAGGGAGATTGCTGGGGATGCAATGCAGAATTTGAGTGAGTGATTGCCGTGGGTGCTAAAACTAAATTGTTTATTGTTTCTTCATTTCTTAATTTGACTGACCTTATAACATCATTCATTGACTTTAGCATTGGATATACCGAATTGAATCAATGGATGTTGTTTTTTCATTGCAAGTACATGTCAGCCTTGATGGGAGTCATAATGTTTGAGTTGATATTGATTGTATGGTATGTATTATCAAAAAAGTATGATATTATGAAGTATGGAATGCTTACCTGGGGTTTGACAAAGCTTTACCCCATTATCAATAATGTGTTATTGCTTATTTTTTCTTTTTAGGTTGTACCTGAATCATTAAACCGTCCTTTTCAATACGTGTCATGACATCAAAATCCCCAGCCAACATTTCCTTAATAACAGCCTCTAATTTCTGAGGTTTAACACCATCTAGTTTTATGTACATAAACCCTGTATGCAAGCGGAATATATTGGCTAAAAACCCTGCTACCATGTTTATATGCATGTCCTCTATTATGCCAGAAAGGTCAATGCTCATACTGAAAAATCAACTGTATGCTCTTTTTTATTTTTTATTTCTAACGTGAACCTTATCGGCGACATTCTTTATCCTAACCATAATCACAATATCATTGCCATCAACGTATTTTTCTATCTCATATTCAACGGGAGAAAGATACTTTACAATGTAGGAAATGAGTCCATTAATCAGGTTTTTTATTGTGGTTTCCGTGCCTATCATGGTTATTACTCTTTCCTCTCCATTTACCCTGTTTTTCTCCATATTCACAGTGATTAGTTTCTTGGTCCTGTTTTTTATTTTTTATATAATAGGAATATGGACAACAACATGGTCAGAAATGGGGATGAGGTACATACCCCTACATATCATGTATGTTATATACAATACGTTATTGTTATATAGGTATTTGTAAAAATCAACGTTGGACAGAGGCATAAAAAATAAATACTCCCTCTACAACCATGGACTGACCAATATGGCAAGGGGTAGGGGATTACCTAAATCAGGTCAATCAAGGTATGCAAAATGGAGTGTAAAGTATGACCCTACAGTGATTCAGTCCAGGTTCAATGAGGTAAGCTCTGTTGCTCAGGCAAGGGCTCAGGAGGGTATAATCTCAGTAGCTAATGTGCAGGAACTAGTTGGTGGTGTGTTGGACATGTATGGTGTAGCAGGCCCGATGAGAGCTACATACATAGCCTTTGGTGAAAAGGTTTGGCATGAGAGCCAGAGGCTGACAGGTTCTGCTTTACAGTCAGTTACTAACGGTTTAGTAACCTACTTTGAGACAGCCTTTGGTGCCAGCCCAACAATACTTCAGGCAATAGTTAATGCGTTGGGTATTCCAGGGCTGACCTACTAAGCCAATAACCTAACCTAATCCCTTTCAAAATTAAAAATTAAAATCCCCTTTTTCCTTTCTTTTCCTGTGAAATTGGTTATTGTACATGCCAATTCCCCAAGTTTAGGCACTGTAGCTAATCACATTGCTAAAGTAGCTAAGTCATTGGGTCATGAGGTGAAAACCATGAATGAGTTTAATCAATTTGAGGTTAAGTTTTTCAGCCCTAACGCAATAATGTGGATTGAGCCTGTGAACGTTCCCATGGGTTCCAGGTATGCTGGTTTTTACTCAATTGTGAAACTGACTATGAAGAATGTAAAACAGTTGTGGTATGGAACCACTGAGGGAACACCATATGGTATTTCTGCTACTTACCCTGTTTGGCATACTATTGATTTTGTAGCTAATAGTATGTACACTGCTAACAAACTGAGTGAGGTTGGTTATAATGTGGTTGATATTGTACACCATGGTTATGACCCCAGTGAGAATAATGAGGCTATTGAGTATGCCAAGGTCCTAAGGAAAAAGATTGAGAGGGATTTTCCCAACAAAATCATATTTAGCATAGTAGAGGGTCCTCATGTTAGGAAAGGCTGGGAGAAACTAGTAGAGGCTCTTAATAGAGTTCCTGACAACCTCAGGGAGAAATTTGTGGTCTTTGCTGTAGCTCATAAGTCAGTCATTGAGAAAATACTCCCTAATGCTCCTAAGGACCTGGTTTACGTGGTTGGTGAGTTTGGGAGTTTAGTGAGAAAGCAGGTGTTGGCTTTGTACTACATTTCGGATTTTGTCCTGGTGCCAAGCATGGCAGAGGGGTTTGGGTTACCGATTTTAGAGGCTAATTCATTAGGTAGATTGGCTATTTTCCTAAACATGGAGCCGTTCAATGAGTTTGCTGATGTAAATGCTAATATTACATTCCAATGGGATACTATTAATGAGGTGGTTAAGGATGGTGTAGAGTTTGAGTTACATGAGTATGACCCTCAATACCTGACTGATGCTATTACTGAGGCTATAGACCTTGCCAAATCAGGGGAGTATGAGGACAGGGCAAAGAGGGCTTATGAGGCTGTGAGGGAAATGACAATAACAAATTTATACACCAGGCTCATTAAACACTTAGAGTAAGCCATGGAAAGAGGGGTTAAGGTTTATGGTTTATTTGGAACTGTGGAATTAGACTCTGCAAAGGTTACTTTATACCAAAAGAATGACATTACAATTTTGCCTCTTAGGATAAACATTGATTTTTTCTCATTCAACTGGGTCATGGAAATTTCACTACTACTTGATTTCCTATTTAACATCAACTTTAATGTACTAATTGAATTGAACCAATTCACATTAGAGGGTATTCAAATAACAATTCCGCAATTCCAGGTTCCACAAATATCTTTACCACCTAGTGAGCGATTCGCAAAGTGTTATTGGGGTCAGTCCACATTCAATAATTGCTACTATGACCCACAGTTTACGATTGAAAGCACAAAGAGGTATTTGAAAGGCTCAATCAATAAGGTCAGTAGGAACATGTCAATACCTGACTTCTTGAGTGGTGTTGATTATAATGAGTTTTTCCAGTACTATGCCAATAGGATTCTAAATACGGCAATTCAATTGATAGAAAAGACTGTATTGATGGACCTGGCTATCCTTGATTTTTCAACATTCAGCCCTGAGTGGGAAAATGGGGAAACGTACATGTCATTTCAATGGCTTACCACTAACCCACAACTTAATCAAGTGGTTGAGTACCCTCAGTATGCTACTGTGGATGACCTTATGTGGGGTACTGTCCTGGATTGGATGTATTTGGACGTGAGTTTGTTCACATCAGAGGAACAATCAATACTGGGTCAGCAAGGTGCTCAATTGTTTGATGCTGTGATTAATGCTGTAATGAGTAACTACAACCCATTCCAATCAGCCTCTAAACTGGCTTTCTTTGACCCCACGGCACCACCACTTATCCAACCATTAATACCAGGTTGGATGTTTAGCCAAAGGACTGAGGATTGGGGAGCCTCAATGAATCTGATGGGTATTGTGAGGACAGCAGTTAGGAGAATGCTTATGAACACCATAACTAATCCTTTCATGCTTAATGCCTATGAGGATGCCATGGTAGAGTATTGCATGGCTTTCCAGCATAATCATAATAGGGAGAGGGATAGAGCCTGGGCTGGCATAGGTCTTGATACATTTAACCAAGCATGGCTTAGTAAATGGGCTGGTATGGGGTTGGATACACAAATTTTAAATAGCCTTATTAGTACCATAGGAGTAGTATGTCAGAGACCCCTACCAGGCAGGAAAGCAGTGAACTCCCCACTCCTATCCCAGTCCTAAAGGAACAACCTGTGGTTGATAAGAAAGCAAAAGCATTTAGTGATAAGTTCCTGGAATTGATTAGTGAGATTTACACTCTCTCGATGGAGATAGCCAGTATAGAGGACCCAAAGTTACTGGAACACCCTGCTATTAAGCAAGCCAGAAAGGTCATAGCAAAGGCTAAGGAATTAAGGGATGTCTTGGGTACAAAGTAAGCGTTGTTGATGCAAATAAATAAAAATCCTATTTATTATTTTATTTTTTGTTATGAGTGTCTTTGGAGTTCCCCTGAAACAGCCATTTCAAAGGCTTAGAGCCAGTGATTGGAATAGTGTAGTGTATGCTCTGGATTATCTTTACTTAATGGATGCTCAATTATTCAGTGATTTAACCAGTGGTGATTTCTCACCATACTTTGACCAACTATACACAGCTGACAGTGCTTTTTTCGGTAATGAGATTTATGTTGATGGGTATAAGGTACTTCATGATAAAGACCCAATATCTATATCCCAATTCCTACAGGATGCTGTTAATCAATTGTATAACCTAATCTCTGTTTACCTGATTAACATACAGAAGACAGAGGCCCAGGTACAACAAACCCTAAGCACAATCAAGGCTTACGTAAGCCCATCAGCTCTCAATTCATATGTTTTACCCGTGTTACAGCAAGCCCAACCCTTATCACCAACCTCAATCAGCATAAAGAGGGCTGTGCTCTATGTAACACAGGACACAGCCTATGTTGTTTACATTGGTGGTCCAACAGGTCAGCATTTCCCAATATTCCCAGGTCAATCATTCAGTATAGACATTTGTGATGCAAGCCAGGTGTATCTCAGAAGTGAGAATTATAGTTATGTGAGGGTATTGTTGGAACAAACCTCACAGCCAACATGTAACTAACGTGGTAAACCATGGGAATACCACTACCACTAGTAACATGTAGTGATGTATCATTTACCTTATCTCAATACTCAGGTAATGTAACATTGACTTTACACTGTCCTGGTGATTTAATCCAGCCAAGCCTGTGGACTGATAGGTACACATGTATTGCCTACCAAATGTGTTACTTAGGACTACTTATCCAATCATTATCCCAAAATAACCAATCGCTGGCTAATGAGTTGATGACACTAATGACTAATGTAGCTAATGAGTTACTAGCCTTGCCATCACCACAGTCAGGACAACCAGTCCTACATGATTACTTTAATGCCTTGGTTGATTACATAAACATGGCTTATAATGTGCTAAACACATATGTTACCAACATCATGACTACATCATTGAGCATAATACCAGGCAGTACTGGCCTAATCAATGCTGTGAATACCCTAACCAAAAAGTTAATTATGGACCTCATGACAGCACAGGACTGGAACACAGTAACCCAGGCACTACAATCAATAGACCAAATACTCAATTATATCAAACAAACAATACTCCTACCTGCTCTCATAGGACAGGCAAGTGTTGTTTACATAGAAATAAGCACTTCTATGTCTATTCCAAGCATAAGTGTTGTTTATGTAAAAGCATCTACATCAATGACCACCACGGCTGGGGTTGGTAAAAAATAAAAAGTATGAATGCAAAAAATGTGTTAGTATGAGCACTTTTGTAAGCCCTCTAAATAAGGGAATAACATGCAATATCAACCAACTGGTAACCAAGCAATCAGTGAAAAACATAATAGTGATTATCCAGGTTTACACCTCAATGACTACCACAGCTGGGGTGAGCTGATATTGGATAAAAATAAAAACCTCAATCCTATTTCCTACTTGATGCGAATAAGTAAGTATAACTTAACCCAGGACCCCATGAGGAAGTTTATACTACATGCCTCAAAGAGGCTTGGGATTGAGGATAGATTGCTCAGGTATGTTGATTACATCAACTCAATTGGTAATAAGTGCCCTGACTTCAGCATTATCAATCACTACATTGATTCAGTGTTTATGAAGGTCCTGGAAAACACCAGCCAACTGGTTGTTCCCGTGGATAACACAAAAGTTAAGCCTTACTACAGAAGGCGTTTTACAAAGGCTCTCTTGGTAAAAGATAGTGATTACCTTAGGTGGTTTTTCAAGTACTTTGTACAGTCCTACACTGATGTTGATGCAATTGTTTCAGAAAACAATACATTACTACCATGCATATTTAATTATTGTTTTAACATATGCCCAGCATGGGGGTCCACATGTGTAAATGGTCCTACAACCATGTGTTGGACAGGTCAGGATATAGGGTATATGCATGTATGTTGCACAAGCAGTTATCTTGTAGGTCCATCTGGCATGTTTGATTTAGTAGATAATCCACCATGGATAAGCACTTACAGTAGTGGTTTAATTACTATTTATGGACAGGCTTCAAATCAAACAGGTGTCTTAACACTGACAGGTAGTGTAACAATTCCCTCATGCTTCCCATCAGGCGGTATTAATTTGGGAGTGGATTTGGGAGTGAATTATGCTAATTGTAACTCTGGTAATTGTGCCAGTTCATGTCCCTCTGGAACATATTGTTGTAGTGGTAGTGCATACCAATGTGGTCAAAGCCAAACTTATGGAGAAGCTTATTACCCAATCCTTTACTACACTACAAATGAGATATTTTTGCCTAATTCTTCCTACAGTGTTTGGCTGACAGCATCAGTGTCATGATTAAAAATAAATAGGGCTGTTTAATTGGTCTATTTGATGGGTAAGTATAAGGTATTGTTTGAGGGAGAAAGGGCTGTGGTTATTCAGCTTAGGGATGGTGTTAAGGCACAGGATTTAATTAATGAGGGAGTGCTGGTACAAAAGAGTGATGGGTTGTACACTAGGGATAATAAGAGGGTCATTATTAGTGAGAGTGGTTTTTTTCTCATGAGTAAGCCCAGGTTGGTAGATGGTGTTGGTGGTTGTGGTGGTTCCGTCTATGAGGTACTAAAGAGTGTTGTGATTTCTGCTGGTCATGTGTTGGAATGCAGTAATAAGTTGGTGTTTGGTAATAAGTCCTATAGACTTGGTTTTAAGAGGATTAGGTTACCTAGGACTTACCCATCATGGGTTTGGGATATTTTTAGATGGATTGGTTATGAACCCTACTCTCCATTTGATTATGGTGATGCAAGTATTGTTGATTATGATGGGAATGCATACAACATTGTTATTCCCTATCCCAGGGCAATCTATGTAGCTGGGAACTGCTTTGAGAGGTATGGTACAAACTGTTTGGGTATTGCACTGGCTACACCATATATGGATTTCGGTGATTTACAGGCTTTTGTGGATAGGCGGTTGATTGTTGATTGTACTTACTGGGATTATGAGACTATTGCATGGGGTATGGATGTGGGTAAGGTCTTTGTGAATTATGGTGGTAATAAGTATGCCTTGCTTAAGCCAGCATTGCTTATTAGGTTCCTCAATCAAGCTGGCATTCCAGGGTGCTCAGGGAGTATGGTTTACCCAATTCCTAGTAGTTACATGTTTCCCTAATGATAATGAGCGTTAAAAATAAAAATATGAGTGGTTATTTTAAGAATGACCAATATGGTTTCCCTAACATGGAGAAAGGTGTTACTGGTGGTACTAACACTACTGGCTTTTGTACCTAGTGCTTTTGCTCAGGAAAGTGGTGGTTCTGTGATATATATAGACCCATTGACATTTATATTAATAATGGTAGCGTTAGGTCTTGGCTTTTTCCTGTTATTGTATGCACTAGGCATGTTCCAGAATGCTAATACCCAGAATCAGTATGCAAGTGTTTACCAGGCTACATCACAGGCTCAAACTACCATGATGAATTCAATGAACCAAGCCATAGTTACTAATCTTTATACACAGGCTGGATTGTCAGCTGAGGAAGCCAGGCATAGGATGAACATGGATGACAGGTGGTTTAACCTGATGGCACAAGGGCAAGCCTTTATGCAGTATATAGAAAATAGGTATGCTAATGCCTATGAGAGAGAGGTAAATGCTCACATTGATTTTCTAAATAAGGTGTATGACCTGTTGGCAATGCAGACTGCCTTTAGGGATATTGAGGACATAAATAAGGATAAGCTAAGGGCAATGGCTATTCACAGTGCCAAGCCCTATGAGGTTGAGGTCATAACTACTGAAAATCCAAGTGAGACTAAAACCACTACAGAGACTAAGTAATCACTTGCCGTTGCTAATTCCAACTTAAAAAATATATTATCCTTTTTTAATTCTATATTGCAATGTCAGGGAGTATATCAGTCATTATTAGGGAAATACACAGGGTAGTTACCCCTGGCAATCCGCATTGGATAGCAAGTGTACAACTGATTGATGGAGAGGACGGTTGGGTAAGCCCTGTGTTTCCAATTGACTTTCATGACAAAAAGGAATTAGAGAGGAAAATAGGACAGGAAATAATCCTTTACTTAACAGCTAAGCTAAATATGGGTAAGAGGTTTGCCAGAGGTGGTTTGCCATGAGTATGGAACCATTTGACCTAGGTGAATTGAGAGTACTAATAATGGATAACCTGTCCAATGGTGTTATTGAAAAATCATTGAGTGAATTAAGTGAGGCTGACTTGGAAAGAGCTGTGGTAGAGTTTGGTGGTCTTACTGACCCGATTGGACAATTAGAAAGCTGGATAAGCCAGCAATTGCAAAGCTTTGGGAACTGGTTGGTACAATCATTTGAGAGTGTTATTAACCCAATAGTTACATCAATCAATGACATAGCATCATATGTGTATAGTGGTTTATCATCACTGACTACCACAATTAACCAGGCTTTTTCCTCATTTGTGAGTGAGATAACACCATTGCTTTCTAACATTCAGAGTGTATTGTCATCAATAGGAGGCTCTATCACATCACTTGCAAGTAGCATTGGTTCTGCAATACAATCCCTAGGCTCACAGATTGTTAGCTATGTGTCCTCTGGATTCAGCACAATAACCAGTGCCCTATCCTCATTTGCATCTTCAGTACAGTCAGGTTTTTCATACCTCAGTAATGTAATAACCAGCCTTGGCTCAGATATCCAGTATGGATTTAATAGCTTAGTAAATACACTAAAGAGTATTGTCCTACCAAACATTGAAAGCTTTGTAAGCCAGGTTTCCAGTGCTTTTAGCTCAATTGTAAGCCAGGTAGAGGGTTACTTTACTGACATTGCCAACGGATTAGTGTCATTGGGTAATCAGGTAAAGGGAGTGTTCACTGACATATTCAACAGCATCACTGGGGTTTTCAATAAGGCTAAGCAAGACATTGAGGGTTTCTTTACCAGCTTAGGTAAGGACTTTAACTCATTCATTAAATCCATTGAGGGGTTTGGGTCCTTTATACAATCCTCATTCAGTGGTTTCATAACATCTATAATTGACTTTTTCAGTAACCTGGGTAGGGGGTTTGATGCTTTCATAAAGGATGTAGAGAAAGAGTTTGAGGGTTTGATTACGTTTATACAGGATATTCCCCAGATTGTTAGTGAAATTCCTAAAAAGGCATATGAGGCTGTGTATAAGGCATTCCTGGATTTTCTGAAGACAACAGGGATTGATAAGTTTATCTCAATGATAGTGAGTTTCTTTGAGAATGTAGCTAAGTTTTTCACTAATTTGTTTAGTAATAAGGCTTTGAGGAATTTTGTTAAGTACTTTGAGACATTTGGCACAGATATAGAGAGCGGGCTGAAACTATTCATGAATTATACCCAGGCTTTCTTTAGTGATGTGTTTGCGTTTGTAAAGGACCTAGCACAGGGATTTATTGGCATAGGTCAGGACCTGGTTAAGTCTTTCATGGGTACTACTGCATTTGCATCAAATATGCTCTCTAACACTCTCAATTATGCCGTGAGCACAATTCTGGTACCAGGTTGGTTATCAACCCTGCCTATCATAGGTACTATGGAACTGTTTAAGCAAAGACCTTACATTATTATCCAATCGGGGATAGACCCTGAGAAAGTGGTTATTCCGAATATAGGGGAAATGTTTTTCTCAATTGGTCTTGCTTCATTAGCCTCTTTTGGTGCTGTGTATGGACTTGGTGCCATTGTGAAAGGAATAGCAAAGACTGTGGGAGAGTTTAAGATTGATTTAAGACCGTTTGGTCTTGGTGTTACTCAATCAATAAAGTTAAGTGAGTTAGTGGAACCGATTGCTGATGTAATTGAGAAAATAGGGGATGAAATAGGTAGAGGATTGGCTCTTTCTGGGTCTTTAGCATTTTTAGAGCCTCTGAGATATGTATGGAGATATGTATGGTGGTTATTCTTCTATGGCTTAGGGATTAAGGACATACCCTTTGAGCTGCCATCACTAGGTGAATTATATGATATAGCCAGAAGATTTAACATTGCAGAGAATATTTCCAATATTGCCAACACAATGATTTACAGGGGTTATCCATACTGGTTCATTGCCAAGACCATTGCATTACCTGGTACCCTGACATCAATTGATGTTGCTAACCAAGCACTTGCTGATTTCCAAAAGGAAATAAAGGCTAACTTAGTAACAGTTGTTGATAAATTCGGGAATACCAGGTACTTGCCTGTATCGCCTGTCTTTGAGTTACCAACCACTCATGACCTAGTGGAATTCATGCTCAGGGACTTGTTCCTGCCAGCCAGGGCACCACCTACACAGCAACCCGTGCTGGCTTATGAGTCATTCATAAAGGCAATGTGGGCACGTGGTGTACCACCTGATGTTGCTTACATGTACTACCTGAGAGCTTATGAGTTACCATCTGCTACACAGGTTTGGGATTTCACCATGAGGGCTATCTCAGGATTTGCTTGGTATGTACCACCAAGTGAGGTCCAAGCCTTTGCTGAAAGTGAGGCTAAGATAATTAATGCGTTCATACCACAGGTTCCAGCAAAGTTGAATTTCCAGTATGACCTAGTACTATTGGCATTGGCAGAGTACCAGAAATGGCACGGTAGGGCTCACTTTGCATGGATTAATGACCCAAACACCAACCAATCCTATACCTCTGATGCATGGCTTATCATAGACCAATCAGCCCACCTATTTGACAGGGGAGACATAGAGCACTTGCTAAGGCATGGAATATGGGATTACTTCCAGAGGGAGTATAACATAACCAATGAAACCACCATGTATAATGTACTAGGCAAGATTGTGGAACCAACACCAACATCACCAATCCAAATATACACTGACTACATGAGTAATGCCCTGATAGCCAGGGGTTTCCACCCATATGTGGCACCACTCATTGCTGTGAGGGATGTGTTTGATGTTACAACTGGTGCCAAGACCCTATTGAGGACTGGGTTAATTGACCTGATTAGGGAGAATATTGAGGTCATACCAACGGCATTGAGCCTAATGAATTATTTCTTTGATGTGTCAGTCCATGTAGCATTCTTTGACATGTACAATAAAAAATGGGTCAGTGGATGGATAAATGCTCCCGTGAGGTACTTAGAACCTGAGGCTAAATTATTGATACTGAGGTCCTTGATGGATAAGGTAAACAGGGCAATGATGCAGGTGTACAGGTCTGTGATACTTGGTGTTAGGGATTACTTAATCGGGATAAAGGACTCATTAAACCTCATGAAGGACTACACAGTAAATGTATTGGATAAGTACTATTCAACATACTTTAAGTTAATAACAGGTAGGGAAATGCACTTGGAATGGGATGATGCGTTTAATGAGGCTATCAGTAATTACTTCAGTATTGAGCAAACAATCGGTACCTATAGGAGAATTAGGTACTATGCCAGGTATGCTCTCTATAGGATTCTTCAGCTGATATCAACTGGTATTATTCCAAAGAGTAAGATTGGGGATTATGTGAATAAGCTGACTGAGTTAATGAGGGAAACACCGCAGGCAAGGGATGTGTTTATGTACATAAGTGAGTTAGAGTACAATAGGGCTTTGCTTAGGAATTTTGAAACACTTGCCAGGGTTTGGCTCACTAGGCATGCTTTGACACCTGACCAAGCCCTGCAAATAATGACAGCCCAGGGTATTGACCCAACCTATGCCAAGGCATTGGTTGATGCTTACGCCTCTCCGTACTACCCAACAATTGCTCAATTAGCATTTTTGAGTGAGTACAACCCAGCATTTCTGGCTAAGGTGCCTCAAATAGCCCAATTAATGAGGATACCACAGGATTGGGTACAGCTGTGGGAGTCATATGTATTCATTAGGACTTATGTAGCATGGGTAATCAGGGCTTTGGATGCATTCATTCCAATCATTGCCTCAATACCCCTATCAGTGAAAGTACTACTACCACAGAGCCAGGGAACCACAACCATAACCCTAAGTGATGTGCTTAAGAATGTGTTCAATCAATTACAACAATTCGGGTTTGACAGTACTAAGTTGAATTTCATAAAGGAAATAATGGACTTCAGGCATGTATTGGTTGAATATAGGAACTCAATACCCAGCACATGGCACAGCATTAATTTATCATACTACGTGCCTGACCCTGACCAATTCATTGATTCATTAAGCCCATACTGGGTAGTTTCCCAATTCGGGCTTAACCTAGTAAAGACAATAGCCAGGTTTAGGAGATATGGGAGATGGATGTGGGAAACAGTGTACTGGGCTGTTAGGGCTTTTGCCAGGGGTTACATGAGTGGACAGGACCTATATCAATTCTTACAATCATTGCAGTCTTTTGGGCTTAGTAAGTATGACATAGAAATGATAAGGAACTTTGCGTTTGCAATATCATGCTACTATGGTTCATGCCAGTACCCGTGGTGATTTCTAGTTAAAAATAAATAGGCTTTTCCATAGTTAAACCTGTGAGCAATGAAACAACAAAAACACAGAGTGAGAAAAATGAAGAAAAAAATCCATGTGAGTTTAAGGTAAACCTGGAAATGATAAATGTTGGGTATATGCATAAGAGCATGAATAAATCAGTGATTGATGCTATTGAGGAAACAATAAGTCTAATCATTGATGTCCTGTTTGCCCTTGAAATAAGAAAGTTTGTTACCGTTAGGTTCAATCCAGAAGAATATGATAAACCATTGCATGCAAAAATCACTGTATCTAAAGCGTTAGAGGATGAATGGGGTAGTGAGAAAGTGAATGGATTCTTTAAGGATTTCTATGATACAGCAATGGATATTTTTGCTAGGGAAAGGGTTAGGTCAGGAAATAACTTACTCAATGCCGAATTAGGTGCTGTGGACCAAACTGTCCATTGTATAGCAGAGGCTTATGATTTTGATGCATACTTTATCATAGCATATGATGTAACACAACCTAATCTTGATGCTTATAGGTGGGCTTGGGTAATGGTAAAGAAATAATACTTTGAAAAGGTCCAATTAAAAATAAATACTAGGTATTTCCTTAATTCATGTGGGTAAGTCAGGCAAGAAAAGGTCAGGGAAAGAGAGATATGAGAAATGGCTGGCTAAGTATGACCCAGCTGTGGTAGCAGAGAGGTTTAGAGAGGTTGGTAGTGAGTGATTGGTAAAAAGGCATAAAACCCTGTTTTTGATTGGTTTCTTTGTATGGATAGGGTAACTAGGATAGCACTTGATATTGATGGCACGTTGAAAGGCTTTGGTGGTATTATTGATAGGGAAACCATTAATGAGTTCCTTAAGACAGCACATATCGGTATTGTGAGTTCCAGGTTTGATTGCCATGAAATAGCCAGGGAGTTAGGGCTGGGGTATGCATGTTGTGTTGGGGTTGATAAGCCAACCAAGGCTGATTGTTTGGTTGATTATGCTCAAAAATTCCCTGTGAGTGGTGGTTCCTTATATATTGCTGACATGTGGTTTGATTTTGAGCAAGCCCTAAAGGCTGGCTGGAACTTTGCTGATGTTAATCACCTAAGGTTAAACCTGGGATGCGGTGGTGATGTTCATGTGGGTTATGTTAATATTGATGCAAGGTTATTGAGGGGAGTAGATATTGTTAGGGATTTAGAGAGAGACCCCATACCATTCCCTGACAATAGTGCTCAGTACATAAAAATGCAGGACTTTTTAGAGCACCTGTCATGGAGAAGGATTGGTGATTTTGTTAAGCAGGTTTACAATAAACTGAAACCCAATGGCTGGGTCTTCATACAAAGCCCTGACATTGATGCTATTTACCAAAGAGTAATTAGTAAGAGGGATTTCAGAGGCTCTTTTAAGTATAGGTTTGAGGCTATTAGTTACTGGATTGGTGGTGGTCAGGACTACCCTGAAAATACACATAAGGCCTTTTTCACTATTGATGCAATAGAGGAACTACTGAAGGATGTGGGATTTAGGGATATTTACTGTAAGAATGATGGCACAAACTTTCAATGCATTGCCAGGAAATAAAAAAAGAAAGGTGTTTTAAAAGGATTGATTCTGGTTATTGGCCTATTGTATTGCGAAATTCAGGTTTTCATAGTCCATATTCATTTCCTTTAACAGCCTTAACACATCTATTATTACTGTACTGAGAGAGGCTTTTTCAGCTATTGGAAATATGGTAACATCAATGTATTTCTCCTCTTTCTTAATATACTCCTCTATTCTAAACACAGCTAAGCCGTAGTCAAAAAGTACCATCACTTGTTGCCATGCTCTATCTGCAATGAAGGCTATACCATTCTTTTTGCATACATTGATTAGTTTATCAATGAAATCGTTAGCACTAGTTTTTTCCACTGTTGTGTACAGTGCTATCTTTGTCATGCTTTATCACCTCTACCATGTTCATAAGCTGTTTTTATCAACTGTCTTATTAATTCTGACACATT